>Ga0209343_10001843_pt1 | contig 28194 bp, 27 predicted proteins | sample RifCSPlowO2_02_FD_184026 | JGI IMG/M metagenome (GOLD analysis project Ga0209343, IMG submission 184026) | Groundwater microbial communities from Rifle, Colorado - Rifle CSP2_plank lowO2_0.2 (SPAdes) (version 2) | ecosystem: Environmental > Aquatic > Deep subsurface > Groundwater | place... | reverse complement strand
CGCTGTACTGCTGGCGCAGCGTATTGAGGTGCTTTCCACCAAGTCCTGGCGCGATGCCCAAAATGCTTTGGATGCCTTGCGTGCCGACGTAGAGCATTGGCAGGCACAAGCCGCACAGTTGGTTTCCGACCCCAGTTGGGCAAGTGTGGACCTCAAATTTCCCCCCTTGCTGGATGCGTCGCGGGGCCAGTTATTGGTAGTGTGGGAGGCGTTCCAGGGTGCGTTGGCGTTGGCTGTAGCTGCTGCCCTAGATCCTGCCGCCGCGTTGCCGCCGGTGCCGATGTGGGCCGACGAGTTGCGTGTGGCCCGTGGTGTACCAGCCGAAGGGCTTGGCAAACAAGCCAAACCGAAAGTGGATCCGCAGGTACGTGCCAGTGCGACCGCCGCAGTGCGCCAGGCATTAGCCACGCTGGAGCAGGAAGTGGGCGAGGGCCATGGCAAAGCCAGTGCCGGCGCCGCAGGCGCATTGCGCCAAGCGCTCAAGGAATTCGGCAAACTCATTGATGACAAGCTCGAAAACATGGCCCATTCCGCCTTGGCGGCGGCGGGTGAGTTGGAAGGCTGGCAGCGTTGGCGTGCAGACCAGCTGCGCGAAGAGTTGGTGGCCAAGGCAGAAGGGCTGCTGAAGCGGCCTGACGGTCAGGCTATTGGTGGCCGCAAGATGCAGGAAACCTTGCGTTCTTTGCGCGACCAGTGGAAACAAACCGACCAGGGTGGTGTGCCCAATCACGCCATGTGGAAGCGCTTTGATGAAGCCTGCAATGAGGCTTACAAAGTCGTGGAAGGCTGGCTTGAAAAAGTCAAGGCCGAGTCGGCAGAGCACAAGGCCCAGCGTCTGGCGCTGATTGAGGAAGTCAATGCCTGGGCGCAGGCCAATCGCACCGCCTTGGACGATGACTGGAAAGGCTTTAACCGCATCTTGCACCAGTTCGGTGACCGCTGGCGTGAGTCCGGACATCTGGGGGAAAAGGCATTTGCCGAACTCCAACCCCTGTGGAAGGCTGCGATTTCCAATGCCGCAGCCCCTTTGGAGGCATTGCAGGCACAGAGCTTGGCCTTGCGCCACGCCATGATTGACGAAGCCAAAGTGCTCGGCGACGCGCCCGTGCTGCGCATCGACGCGGTAAAGGCCTTGCAACAGCGCTGGCAGGCAGAAGCCCACCGCGTGCCCATGGACCGCCGCCAAGAGCAAAAGCTGTGGGATGCATTTAGAAAGCCCATTGATGACGCTTTCAACCGCAAAACAGCAGAACGAGAAAAAGCCGAAGCTTCGCTGGGCGCACGCGACCGCATGGTGCTGGACGCTGCGAAGGCACTGGAAGCCGCCAATGCTGCGGGTGATGCCCAGGCGATTCGCACCGCTATGGCCGCACTGGATGCCGCTTTGCATGGACAAGCACAGGCGCAGGCAGAAGTCAAAGCGGCGGGTGTGCAGGAGACGGCTGCCAAGTCGGCTGCACAAGCATCGGGGGTGAATCCGGTTTCAGATGAAAATATGCCTGTAGCCCCCGTAGATACTGCGCAAGCAGCTATGGAAAATATAGCGGAAGAGGGTGCGCCAGAAGCCACGACTTCGGACACATCCGCCATTGCACCGGCTCCCGTCGCGGCTCCCAAACCGACCAAACCTGTGATCGCCGTGCGGGGGGATGACCGTCCTGGTATGAAGAAGGAAACTCCGGCGCCGGCGGGCAAATGGGGTGATCGCAAGGATGCCGGTCGAGGTGGGCGTGATGCCAATGCGGGTCCCGGCGCCCGAGGGGGCGACCGTGCTCCACGCGGGCATGATCGCTTTGAACCCGCAGACCGGGGGCGCAATGCGGGTTGGCAAGATGCCCCCCGTTTGGGTGATGCGGCGTTCCGTGCCCAGCGCGAGGCCTTGGAAAACGCGCAGCATGCACTGCGCACATTGGCAGCCCAAGCCCATGGCGAAGCCCTGACGCAGTTGATGGGTGCCTGGGAAAAGCACGATGCCAGTCTGGTTCCCGGTGTCCAGGAGTTGGGTTCCCGGGTTACCCCCGCAACCCGCGCGGCGTGGCTGCTGGCGCTTGGCGGTGAATCCAAAGCGCCAGCAAAAGGTGCCCCGATTGCTGTCGACCCACAAACGGCTTTGTTGCGTCTGGAAATGGCCGCGGAGGTGCCCACTCCTGCTGAGCACTTGACCGCCCGACGTATGCTGCAACTGCAGTTGCTCACACGGCGCAATGATCCGGCACCGGCCCAAACCTGGGGGCAGGACGCTGCTGCAGTGTTTGCAGGTCCATTTAACCCACAGGATGCGCGCCGCATCCAAACGGTGTTGAAGGTGTTACTCAAGCGATAGAGGAGAGCAGGCGCTGCAGGGGCGGATGTGGAACAATGGTCTTGCCGAGAAGTTCATTAACCGCTTTTTGAGCAAGGGGTGCACCTTGAGTTCAACCGAAGACCTGCTGCGACGCCTGGAACAACTCAATTCGATTGGGGTTGCACTGTCCAAAGAGCGTGACATTACACGCTTGTTGGAGCGCATTTTGGTGGCGGCCAAAACCATTACCCATGCCGACGGTGGCACCCTGTACCGGGTGGCGGAGGACGGCCAAGCGTTGCGCTTTGAAATACTGCGCACCGATTCGCTGGACATCGCCATGGGGGGGAGTTCTGGCAAACCCATTGATTTCCCCAATTTGCCACTGCGCGATGCGCGCGGGAAACCTAACGATTCTTTGGTTGCGGCCTATGCGGCCATTCACCACCAGACCGTCAACATTGCTGACGCCTACACCGAAGCCAATTTCGACTTCTCTGGCACCCGGCAGTTTGATGAACGCACAGGGTACCGTTCCCAGTCATTTTTAGCCGTTCCCATGAAGGACCACGAGGGTGACGTGATTGGTGTGCTGCAGTTGATCAATGCACTGCATCCGCAGACGGGGTCCGTCGTGTCGTTTTCTGGCGCGGACCAGAGTTTGGCCGAGTCACTGGCCTCGCAAGCCGCCATCGCCATTACCAACCGCAATTTGATGGCGCAGCTGGAAGGACTGTTTGAGTCGTTTATTGGCCTCATCAACTTGGCGATTGATGAAAAATCCCATTACACGGGCGGGCACTGCCAACGGGTGCCGACCCTGACCATGATGCTTGCGGAGGCGGTGACTGCCACACGGCAGGGTCCCTTGGCAGGCTTTGTCATGGACGATCGTGACCGCTACGAACTCAAAATTGCCGGACTGCTGCATGATTGCGGAAAAGTCACTACGCCGGTGCATGTGGTGGACAAGGCGAGCAAATTGCAAACCCTGTTTGACCGCATTGAACTGTTGGACACCCGTTTTGAGGTTCTCAAGCGCGACCAGGAAATTGCAGCCTTGCGTGCCCAGTTGGCCTTGCGGGAACCCAGGGATTCTGCTGCCGAGGCACAGTTGTGGGCCGATTGCAGGAACCGCATTGAGGCCTTGGATGCAGACCGGGGCTTTTTGCGTCTGGCCAACCAAGGCGCTGAAAGTATGACGGATAGTGATTTGCAGCGTGTGCGCGATATCGCAACCGGGCATCGCTGGCGCAATGTTGAAGGGCTGGAGACCGAGTTTCTAACCTCCAATGAGATGGAAAATCTGACGATCCGGGCCGGCACATTAACGTCGGCGGAGCGCGACACCATCAATTACCACATTGTGGCCACCATCAAAATGCTGGAACAGTTGCCATGGCCCAAGCATTTGAAAAATGTGCCGGAGTATGCGGGTGGGCACCATGAACGCATGGATGGCAAAGGCTACCCCAAGGGCCTTACGCGCGAACAAATGTCGGTGCAGGCACGCATTATGGGAATTGCCGATATTTTTGAAGCGTTGACAGCGCGTGATAGACCCTACAAGCTGGGAATGAAGCTGTCCCAAGCGATGGGCATCATGCACAAATTCCGCATGGGGGGGCATATCGACCCCGATCTGTTCGATATCTTTGTGAACCAAGGTGTTTACCTGAAGTATGCCAAGCAGTTCCTGGACCCATGGCAAATTGACGAGGTTAATCCGCAGGCTTGGCTGCAATAGCGTTGGCCGGTGACAGGCGTTGTACCCGGGCTTTGCCAGCAGGGCCATGCTCACCTGGCACAAGGCTGAGCCTCAGTACTTCGGCGCGTGGTGGCTGGGCGCTTAGATCCCAGTCGCTGAGCACCCATCGATCATGCTGGACTCCCAGTGGGTGCCGTGCTGGCCGGTGGGTGTGCCCGTGAATCATGTGGTCGGCGCGCAGGGTTTCCAGGCAGCTTTGTGCCGCAACAGTGTCCACATCCGCATAGACGGTGTTGCCTTGTTTGCGGGCTTCGCTTTGCGCGCGCATCTGCAAAGCCAAGGTCAGGCGTTCATGGAGCGGTTTTTCTAAAAAATCACGCTGCCACTGGGCACTGCGCACCAGGGCGCGAAATGGCATATAAGCCTTGTCATCCAGGCACAAGGCATCTCCGTGGGTCAGCAGCCAGCGCTGGGAACCAAATTCCAGCACGCATGGATCTTCCAGAAGTGTGCATCCACAGGCTTGCATCAAGGCCGGCCCCATCAGAAAGTCACGGTTGCCCGCCATGATGTACAGGTTGGTGCGATCTGCAGCCGCGCGCAGCACTTGGGCACATTGCTGTTCAAACCCAGTGCTTGCCCCAGATGGGTCTGCCAGCACATCATCACCCACCCAGATCTCAAACAAATCGCCCAGTATGAAGAGCGCATCAGCGGTGGTTCGTTGGAGGTATTCGCCCCAGGCCTGGAAGGTCAGAGGTTCATTGGCATGCAGGTGCAGGTCCGAGATGAAATCGACACAACGCCAGTGGGGCGGCGCATGGAGTTCCATCCCGTTTGGTGCGGCGATTAGAGCGCTACGGCCTTTTCAATAATGACGTCTTCTTTAGGCACATCGTCATGGTAGCCCTTGCGCCCGGTTTTAACCGCCTTGATTTTGTCTACGACATCGGCTCCGGCAACCACCTTGCCAAACACTGCATAGCCCCAGCCCTGTTGGGAAGGAGCGGTGTGGTTCAGGAAACCATTGTCTGTTACGTTGATGAAGAACTGGGCCGTGGCCGAGTGTGGATCCCCAGTGCGCGCCATGGCCACGGTGTAGTTGTTGTTCTTCAGGCCGTTGTTGGCTTCGTTTTCAATTGGTGCATCGCAAGGCTTTTGAACCATGCCAGGCTCCATGCCGCCGCCCTGGACCATGAAGCCTGGGATGACGCGGTGAAAAATGGTGTTGTTGTAGTGGCCCTTGGCCACATAGGCCAGAAAGTTAGCGGCCGACTTTGGGGCTTTTTCCTGGTCCAGTTCCAGCGTGATGACGCCGTAGCCTGTGACGTGGAGTTCGACTTGGGGATTGCTCATGGTTTACTTTGCAGAAGTGACAGAGTTGATAACGATGGGAGTGAGGGGGACGTTTTGGAACATGCCTTTGTTGCCGGTTGCGGTCGTACGGATTTTGTCGACCACGTCCATGCCGGAAACGACCTTGCCAAACACGGCATAGCCATAACCGTCTGGCTGGGGTGCGTTGAGGTTGGCATTGTCCACCACGTTAATGAAAAATTGCGCCGTGGCTGAATTGGGATTGGCTGTGCGCGCCATGGCAATGGTGCCCCGGTCATTTTTGAGACCATTGTTGGCTTCCAGCGGGATGGGGGCGCGGGTAGCTTTTTGGTTCATGTCCGCGGAAAAACCGCCACCTTGAACCATAAAATTGGCAATCACCCGGTGAAAAACCGTATTGTCGTAGTGCTTGTCTTTGACGTACTGCAGAAAATTTTCCACGGATTTGGGGGCTTTTTCGGGGTAGACCTCCACCACAAATTCACCCATGCTGGTTTGAAATTTAACCTTGGGTGCAGACTGTGCCAGCACCGGTGTTGAGAAAAAGACGGCAGCACAACAGGCCAACCAGGCACGCCGACTGGAAAGTAAAAATTGCAAAGACACGGTCAGAGCACTCCTTCAAAAAAAATCTTCCACTGGCTGTCTTGCCGCATCCAGTATTGTCGTTTGGTTAAACCGGTGCGGATTCCTTCGGCCACTTCACCAAATGTCACCACCATGGTGTCTGAGGTATCGGTCCAGCGCAGGAACGATATATCTTTGAGCTGAATGGTCCGTCCCTGCACGGTGGCAAGTTCGGCCTTCAATGTAGGGGTCCATTGGGCCAGTGTCTTGCCATTGCTGTTGAAGTCCGGCGTGTAGAAAGACAAAATTTGCTTGAGGTCGCCAGCTGTTTTTGCATTTCGCCATGCATGCAATGCATCTTCAAAGGGTTTGCCTTCCGTGCGAACACTGTGCGGTGCCACCCAATGCAGTTGTGTCGCAATGACCACGGGGGTGGTGCGCACCTCGACGGTTTTGACGAGGTGGGACAAATCGGGATTCGCCAGTACCACACAGCCATCGGTGGCCAGGGGGGGGCGCGAAAACTGGCTGGGTGGAGTGCCGTGCAGCCAGATGCCACTTCCCGTTTTCCCCCGTTTCGCGTCCAGCATATTGGGGTAGTTGATGGGCAGTGCGCCAGATCCGTAGAAATCCTTGAGAGATTTTCGATCCAGATTGCTGGTGATGTAGTACACCCCCAGGGGGGTGCGCTGGTCACCTTCAAGCGTTTTTGACGTTCCGGCTTTTCCCACGGAAATGTAATAGTCGGACACCAGATTCAGGCCGGTGGGTGTGTTCTTAAAGAGGTAAAGGCGAGATTTGGATGCATCTACCGCAATCGCATGGCGTGAGCGTTGCGAAAGGGCTATAAATTGGGAGGGAATAGTGCCCGGTGGCGGCGGTTCGCGCAGTGCATTGACGCGGCGTTTGGACTCTTCCCGTAGTTCGCTTAGATTGCTTCCAGCGGCCTGCGCCATGGTATCTGGCACGTCGCCAATGGCGTCCACAGGGCGGCCCCGTGCTGCCAGCAAGTCACCATAGACCAATTGGGCCAACTGAAAATTTGGCAAATCTTTCACCAACTGTGTGGCTTTGGCCAAAGCTTCGCGGTTTTGGGCTTTTCCAATGAGTTTGTAGATATTGATCAGACGTGCTTCTGCAACACCATCCGTATTCCGGATGACGGGAGCTTCCTGGCGGTGTACAGCCCGTTTGGCTAAATGCTTGTTCGCAGCCGCATGCACTGGGTTGGCACCTAGCAGTGCAAGTGCCACTGCTGTGGCGACCAGATAAGGACACCCCATTTCAATGATGGCGCTTAAGGGGGGGCGGTGGTGCATTTCACAGTGCGTGGAAGCTCAATCGGATCAGGAGCCCGTGGACTCTCTGACGATTAGCCAACGGTCACCGGATTTGGCCAAATCGAGGGTTTTTATGCTGGAAACTGCCAAGCCGGTGGCCTTGTAGTTTTGCCGAAACTTTGCAGTTGCTTTGTTGCCGTTGACCGTCACGTTGAGATTTTCCAGTTTGATGCTGATCCTGGACTTGCTAATGATGCGTTCGCGGCGCTCGTTTTCCCAAGCGCTGCGTTTCATGGAGCCGGGAGGGGCAAATTCCCTTCCATAAGCTGCCAGATAGGCTTTGACGTCCTTGGCTGCCCACGCACTGGCCCAGGACCGTACTGCCGCTTCCGCCTCTTTTGTGTCATTGCCTGAAGCTGATGTAGTGGCTGGAGCGACGGGTGGTGGGGTTACTGCCGCAACCGCGGTTTCTGGTGGCGCAGTGACGGGGGCTTTTGCCAATGCAGGGCTGGGCAGTACCGGAGGGGGCTTCGCCGCAACAGGTGTTGAAGGAGGACTGCTGACGGCAGGAATGCCTGATTTTTGCCCTTTGGGGCCGGTGGGGGTGAAGAGCTCCCGAATCAATGCCAGTTTGGGCGCCACCGCCGGATTGGAGGCATCCAACTGCAAGGCTTTGTTGTAGGCCTGGCTGGCCAGTTTGGCATAAACATCCCCCAAATTTTCATGCGCGGTGGAATAGCTGGGGTTGGTTCGGATGGCCATTTCCAGCGCGGCACGGGCCTTGTCAAACTGGCTTTGTCCAGCATACAGGACAGCCAAATTGTTATAGGGTTCTGGCAGTTCGGGATAGTCTTCTGTCAAATGGGTAAATGTGGCAATGGCATCGGTGGTCTTGCCCGCATCCCTTTGGATGACACCCTTGAGGAATCGCATTTGCGGGTCCTTGGGTTTGCTGGCCAAGTATTGATCGGCCTTGGACAGCGCTTCAGGCAATTTTCCTGCCCGCATAAGCTGGGATACATCGGTGTAGTCGTCTGCGTGCGCGACCGAAAACATCATTGCCGCAGCCAAAGTCAGCAGGCGAAGGGGGTGGAACATAGGTGTGCAGGCGTGCTTCATGGTGTCTTTTGAATTTCGCGCGTTGGATACGCCCAGGCAGCGGGGCTTTATACTGCGCTGGATTGTAGCTGAGGGGTGGCGCGCCGCCCCTTGGACATCCGCCCAAGACTTTCCCTAATCTGTTACGTATCGGCTGGCGACTTTGCCCAGGGCCCGTATCCCGGCGAAGAGGCCATGAATTACCCATGAGTTTGTGCATTTACAACACGCTGTCGCGTTCCCCTGAACCGTTCTTGCCCCTTGAGCCTGGCCATGTGCGCATGTACGTTTGTGGTATGACCATTTATGACCTGTGCCACATTGGTCACGCACGCATGATGATGGCGTTTGACGTAGTCCAGCGCTGGTTGAAAATCAGCGGTTATCGGGTCACCTATGTGCGCAATATCACGGATATTGACGACAAAATCATCAAGCGTGCCGTGGAGCGCGGCATCACCATCCGTGCGCTCACGGACGAGATGATTGAGGCAATGCATCTGGACATTGCCAAACTCGGCATTGAACCTCCCTCCATGGAGCCGCGTGCCACGGAATACGTGCCACAAATGCTGGATTTAATCGGCCAGCTGGAGGCCAAAGGGCTTGCCTACCAGTCACCTACTGGCGATGTGAACTATGCGGTGCGCAAGTTTCCTGGCTACGGCAAGTTGTCTGGCAAATCTTTGGATGAGCTGCGCGCGGGAGAGCGCGTGGCCGTGTTGGATGGTAAAGACGACCCGCTTGATTTTGTTTTGTGGAAAGCTGCCAAGGAGTCTGAACCGGACGATGCCAAGTGGGACAGCGCAGCTTTGGGGCATGCGTTTGGCGTAGGGCGCCCTGGGTGGCATATCGAATGCTCCGCCATGAGTTGCCAGACATTGGGAGAGACGTTTGATATCCATGGCGGCGGCGCGGATTTACAGTTTCCGCACCATGAAAATGAAATCGCGCAGAGCGAGGGTGCCCATGGCCAACCCTTGGCCCGGTTCTGGATTCACAACGGCTTTGTGCGTGTGGACAATGAGAAGATGTCCAAGAGTTTGGGCAACTTCTTTACCATTCGGGAAGTTTTGTCCAAATACGATGCCGAGACAGTGCGGTTCTTTCTCGTGCGCACCCATTACCGCTCTGCCCTGAACTACAGCGACGCCCATCTGAACGATGCCCGTACGGCACTGAAACGTTTGTATACCGCCCTTGACCTCGTCCCTGTGCACCAAATAGCTTCCGTCGATTGGAGTGATCCGTTTGCAGCAAGGTTCAAGGCGGCGATGGACGACGATTTTGGCACACCGGAAGCTGTGGCGGTATTGTTTGATCTGGCCACCGAGGTCAACCGTTCCAAGTCACCGGCGATGTCTGCATTGCTCAAGGCGCTTGGCGGCTGTCTGGGCATTCTCCAGGGGGACCCTCAACAATTTCTTCAAACCGGCGCCGCGCTGGACGATGTAGCCATTCAAGCACTGATTGCCAAGCGCAGTGCGGCCAAGGCGGCCCGTGATTTCGCTCTGGCCGACAACATTCGCAAGGAGTTGCTGGCTTCGGGCATCGTGCTCAAAGACTCGGCTGCTGGAACCACCTGGGAAGTGGTGCAGTGATGGCAGTCGCGCGAAAAACCGTGACGCAACCGGTCACGCCTGCGTATTGGGCGGATGCCTGTAAGCATTTAATGAAGAAGGACCGGGTGATGAAGCGGCTCATCCCCCAGTTTGGAGACGCTTGTTTACAGACCCGAGGCGATGCTTTTGCCACCTTGGCGCGCAGCATTGTGGGGCAGCAAATTTCCGTGAAGGCGGCGCAGACGGTGTGGGACAGGTTTGCTCTGCTGCCCAGCAGTATGGCGCCAGGCAATGTGCTCAAGCTCAAAGTGGACGATATGCGTGCAGCGGGTTTAAGTGTGCGCAAAGTGGAATACTTGGTGGATCTGGCCTTGCACTTTGACAATGGTGCCTTGCATGTTGCCTCTTGGGAAACCATGGGCGACGAAGAAATCATTGCCGAACTGATCGCTATCCGCGGAATCGGTCGCTGGACGGCTGAGATGTTTTTGATCTTCCATTTCATGCGCCCCAACGTGCTGCCGCTGGACGATGTGGGTTTGATCAACGGAATCAGCCGCAACTATTTTTCGGGTGAGGTGGTGAGCCGAAGCGATGCCCGTGAGGTCGCAGCCGCGTGGGCACCTTACTGCAGTGTGGCAACTTGGTATATTTGGCGGTCGCTCGATCCCTTGCCGGTCGAGTACTAGTCTGGTGTTAACAGGCGGCAAACCCCATGCGGGTTGTGGTCGCGATTGAAGGAGTAAAACATTGGCCAAGAAAACTTTTCTGGATTTTGAGCAACCCGTTGCGGATCTCGAAAACAAGATTGAGGAACTGCGCTACGTGCAAAACGAGTCCGCAGTGGATATTTCTGCCGAGATTGAACAGCTCAGCAAAAAGAGCTTGCAGCTCACCAAAGACATTTATAGCGACCTGACGCCATGGCAAATCACCAAGATTGCCCGTCACGCGGAGCGTCCCTACACACTGGACTACATCAACGAGCTTTTCACCCATTTTGTGGAGTTGCATGGGGATCGGCACTTTGCCGATGACCTGAGCATTGTTGGCGGGCTGGCCCGATTCAATGGCACGCCGTGCATGGTGTTGGGTCATCAAAAAGGGCGGGATACCAAGGAGCGAGGGCTTCGCAACTTCGGTATGTGCAAGCCTGAAGGCTACCGCAAGGCCCTGCGGTTGATGAAGTTGGCAGAAAAATTCAAGTTGCCGCTGTTCACATTTGTCGACACGCCAGGCGCCTATCCCGGTATCGATGCGGAAGAACGCGGCCAATCCGAAGCCATCGGTCGCAATATTTTCGAGATGGCACAACTGGAAGTGCCCATCATCACCACCATCATTGGGGAAGGCGGTTCCGGTGGTGCACTGGCCATTTCAGTGGCGGACCAGATGGTCATGCTGCAATATTCGATCTACTCCGTCATCAGCCCCGAAGGGTGTGCCTCCATTTTGTGGAAAACCTCGGACAAGGCGCAGGACGCCGCCGATGCCTTGGGTATTACGGCGCACCGGCTCAAGGCCTTGGGCCTGATTGACAAAATCGTGAACGAACCCGTGGGCGGTGCACATCGCGACCCGAAGCAGGCTTCCGTATTCTTGAAGCGTGCTTTGGGCGATGCCTATCGCCAGATCAGCGACCTGAAGGTCAAAGAATTGCTGGATCGTCGCTATGAACGCCTGCAAAGTTATGGGCGTTTTACCGACACCAAAGCGGCTTCGAAGTAGGGCGCTCGTTCCCTTGTTTGCATGACGCGGTCACTTGATGAGGCGATGCAGGATTTCAACCCTGTATTGCCGCTCGCAGTGGCATTCAGTGGCGGGGCTGACTCCACAGCGCTGCTGTTGGCGTGCACAGAAAAATGGCCGAATCAAGTGGTGGCATGGCATGTCAATCATGGCTTGCAAGATGCAGCTGCTGCCTTTGAAACTCACTGCAGCACGGTGTGTGAGCAATTGCGGGTGCCTCTGCGGATTCAAAAAGTGGATGCCAAGCACGGAAGCGGGCAGAGTCCCGAAGAAGCGGCGCGGTTGGCGCGTTATAAGGCTTTTGATGCTCTAGCCCTTGTGGATAGTGCGCAGGTAGCTATTAAATCTGTAGCAATTGCACAGCATGCCGATGATCAGGTGGAGACGCTGCTGCTGGCATTGAGTCGGGGGGCGGGTTTGCCAGGTTTAAGTGGCATGCCGACACATTGGCAGCGCAGTGGCCTGGATTTTTACCGGCCCCTGTTGTCGGTCAGTAGCCCGGATATCCGTCGCTGGTTGGCGCAACGCGGGGCGGCATTCGTTGAAGACCCTACCAATCGTGAACAACGATTCACCCGCAACCGGATTCGTGCGCAGCTTTTGCCGGTATTGGAGACAGTGTTTCCACACTATCGGGATACTTTTGGACGCAGCGCTTCCCATGCAGCGCAGGCCCAGGCACTCTTGAATGAGGTCGCAGTGCAAGATGGTTTGCAGGTGGGCGACCCTGGCGACAAGGGACTTCGTATCAAGTCACTTCAGTTGTTAAGTCGCGCCCGTCAGGCCAATGCCTTGCGTTACTGGCTTAAAAGTAGTTTCCAGGTGATTCCCAGTGCAGCGCAGTTGGCCGAACTGTTGGATCAGCTCGCTGCATGCACCACCCGTGGGCACCGTATCCATATCAAAGTCGCTCACGGCTTTGCCTTGCGCCGTGGGGAATTCTTGACTTGGTACAATCCCTAGGTTTTGCTCACAAAAATTTGATCCAATGGCATTGATTGTTCACAAATATGGCGGCACATCGATGGGCTCCACGGAGCGTATTCGCAATGTTGCCAAACGCGTCGCCAAATGGTCACGCGCCGGCCACCAGATGGTGGTTGTTCCTTCCGCAATGAGTGGTGAGACCAATCGTTTGCTCGGACTGGCCAAAGAGCTGGCTCCGTCCAAGAGCACCGATGCGTACAGCCGTGAGCTCGATATGCTGGCAGCGACGGGGGAGCAAGCTTCCAGCGCTTTACTGGCTATTGCGCTACAGGCCGAAGGCATGGAATCGGTGAGTTATGCGGGATGGCAAGTGCCAATTCGGACCAACAGCGCGTACACCAAGGCCCGTATTGAGTCGATTGACGATGTGCGCGTACGCACGGACCTGGAGGCGGGCAGGGTGGTCATCGTGACTGGCTTTCAAGGGCTGGATGAACTGGGGAACATCACAACATTGGGCCGTGGTGGCTCGGATACATCGGCCGTGGCCGTGGCTGCGGCCATGAAGGCCGATGAATGCCTGATTTATACCGATGTCGATGGCGTATACACCACCGATCCGCGTGTGGTTCCCGAGGCTCGGCGACTGCATACGGTGAGCTTTGAAGAGATGCTGGAGATGGCATCCATGGGTTCCAAGGTACTCCAAATTCGCTCAGTGGAGTTCGCCGGTAAATACAAGGTGCCATTGCGCGTTTTGAGCAGCTTTACGCCTTGGGATATTGACATCAATGAAGAAGCCGCCTCCGGCACCCTGATTACTTTTGAGGAAGACGAACACATGGAACAAGCCATTGTTTCTGGCATTGCATTCACCCGCGATGAAGCGAAAATTTCTGTGCTGGGTGTGCCAGACACCCCCGGAATTGCCTACCAAATCTTGGGTGTGGTGGCGGATGCCAACATTGATGTTGATGTCATCATTCAAAACGCCAGCAAAGATGGCAAAACGGACTTTAGCTTCACCGTGAACCGTGGAGACTACGCCCGTGCCATGGATATTCTTAAAGAAAGTGTGCTGCCAAAGTTGGGTGCACACGAAGTGACTGGTGACGCCCGGATTTGCAAGGTCAGTATCGTTGGTATTGGTATGCGCAGCCATGTGGGTATTGCCAGCAAAATGTTCCGCTGCCTCAGTGAAGAAGGAATTAATATCCAGATGATTTCCACCTCCGAGATCAAGACCTCGGTCGTGATCGATGAGAAATACATGGAACTGGCGGTGCGTGCATTGCACAAAGCTTTTGACTTGGACCAAGCGCCAGTTTGAAAAAAGAGGTACAACTCGTGCCATAATATGGGTTGTTCAGGAAACGTGACCGAGTGGCCGAAGGTGCTCCCCTGCTAAGGGAGTATGGGGTGTAGAGCCTCATCGAGGGTTCGAATCCCTCCGTTTCCGCCAAGAAATAAAAATGCCACCTTCGGGTGGCTTTTTTATTTCTTGGCTCTTTGCGTTGCGGCGCAGCCTTGGTTCTCTGCTCTTGTCTGGCTTGGTAAAAGCGCCTTTGACTAGGTATGCGAGAATCCCGGGCATTGATGAAGCTGTCACAAATATTGAAGTGGTCCACACTGGGCGGAGTTTTACTCTGCTTTGCAACGAGTAGTTCGGCTCTGACACTGGGACGCGTCCGCGGTGCTGCCATTTTGGGGCAGCCACTGGAGTTGACTGTGCCTGTTCAAATCGCAGTCGATGAAGATGTTTCCGGCCTTTGTTTTGAAGCCGATGTGTTCTATGGTGAAAATCGCCAAAACGCAAGTCGTGTAGTTGTGACCAATGAGGCCTCTCGTCCAGGTTTGTCCGCCGTAGTGCGTGTAGTGGCGCATACACATGTGGATGAACCGGTTGTTACGGTATACCTTCGTTCAGGTTGCGGTCAACAGACGACGCGTCGCTATGTTCTTCTGGCTGACCTGGCCAGCGAAGTGGTCCCAACGGTTGTTCGCCCGCCTGCCGCATCTGAGCCCGCGTTTGCATATCCCCAATCTAGGGCCGTTAAACCTTTGGGGAGAAACGGTGCGGGGTCAGTGGCGCATGGCGCAAATCCAGAAACGAGCAAAAAAGCTGTTCCACCGCCCCAAGCTACTGGACCTGGGTTGACGCAGGCAATGGTGCATAGCCATTCAAAGCCAACAACTAAAAATCCTGTAGCAGGACAACCGCGTCTTAGATTGGCGCTGGTAGATCTCACGCAGGATTGGGAGCCTGCACTGAAAATTAGCAGCGAACTAGTCTTTTCCCCAATGGATGATGTGAAAAAGCGGGAGGAAGCAAAGGCACTCTGGCGCGCGCTCAATGCCAGCCTCGAAGATATTTTGCGTGACAATGCCCGCGTGCAAGACATGGAGAGCAATGTCAAATTGTTGCAAGATCAAACTTCAAAGAATCGGCTGACCATGCTGGAACTAGCAGGGCGTTTAGACAAGGCCCAATCTCAGCGGTATTTCAATCCTCTCATCTACGGTCTGATTGCGTTGTTGATAGCCTGTGGCGTGGCACTTGCACACCAGTGGCGACGCTGGCGTTCCGCAAGTGCGGGTGCCACTCCTTGGTGGCGAGACCAGCATGCGCCTGAGAATACTGGAGTGCGCGCGCCGGAGAGCCTGTTGAAAGGCGGGCTATTGCAACCAGGTGTGAATCCGGTAGTAACGAAAGTCCCTGCTTTTGCAGAAAGTCCCGTTGTGGGATTAACGGAAGTTGATATTGATTTGCAGTTGGCCGAGTCTGCTTTTTCGGATCTTGGGAAGCCAGCACCATTTCATTCCAAAAAAATACCTGGTATTTTGACCAGTCTGCCCAAGGACAATGTAGGCGGCCATCGGGACTTCACGCACAGCGTGCCAGGCACAATGGGTGAGATCCACAGCCAGGAAATGCTTGATGCGCGTCAGCAAGCGGATTTTTTCATGACTTTGGGGCAGTACGACGATGCAATTCATGTGTTGGAGGGGTGCATCCACGACAGTGGTGAATTCAATCCACTGGTGTATCTGGACTTATTGAATGTTTTTCACACGCTGAGCCGAAAAGCCGATTACGAACGATACCGTACCCAATTCAACCAACTCTTTACCGGGTTGGTTCCTGAATATGCTAGCTTTAATGACGGTGGCAATGGAATAGAGGATTACGCTGAGGTCCTTGAGCAAATTGTGGCACTTTGGCCTACCAAGGAAGCGTTGGAGCACATAGAAAAATGCATGGTACGGACGGCAGAGCCTGCTGCTGTACAGGGGGTTCGGTTGGATGCTTTCCGTGACCTGTTGATGTTGCACGGCGTTGTGAAGCAATTGACATCACATGTTGCGTCGGGGTTGTCGTCCTCCCATACCGCAGGAGAGCATGCATTTCCGGTGCCGCATGTTGCGGACCAACCCGGTGCAACTTTGCCGCAATTCTGCGCTTCGGGGCTGAGCGTTGACCTAGATCTCTCTGAGCCCATGAGCAATGGCATTGAATTCGATGCCGCTGGCAGCCCGAGTCGTCAACCAGTTTTACGTGCCCAGTCTTGACCAGATATTAACGGCGTACTTGCAAGGCTCCGGGATTGATAATGTTGGTGGGCGTGCCTTTGATGAAATTCGTGACGTTGTCAAAAGCGGCACTAAAAACCATTTCATAACTGTTTTGCTCTACATAACCAATGTGTGGGGTGCAGATACAGTTCTCTAGGCGAAGCAGGGCGTGTCCCTGAAGTATGGGTTCGGTTTCAAAAACATCTACGGCAGCCATGCCGGGATGTCCACGGTTGAGGGCCCCGATCAAAGCGTCAGTTTCAATAAGTTCAGCGTGTGACGTGTTGACCAACAGAGCTGTGGTTTTCATGAGTGCGAGATCGGACGGTGTCACGGTGTGGCGTGTTGACTCGCTGAGTCTTAAATGCAGCGATAAGACATCGGATTGGGCAAACAAATCTTCCCGGCTCTGGGCTGCCATGTAACCATTTTTTCGGGCCTTCTCGCGTGATAACTCGCTGCCCCAAACGATGACATGCATTCCAAATGCTTTTCCGTAGCCCGCCACCAATTGGCCGACGTTGCCGTAGCCCCAGACACCCAAGGTCTTCCCGCTTAAAACGCTGCCTAAGCCGAAATTGGCTGGCATCGAGCCAGATTTCAAACCGGACTGCTGCCAAGCGCCGTGTTTAAGGTTTCCGATGTATTGAGGGAGTCTGCGCATGGCCGCCATAATCAGGGCCCAAGTGAGTTCGGCTGGAGCAATAGGGGAGTCCACCCCTTCCGCGACCGCGACACCACGTTCTGTACATGCCTGCACATCAAGATGGCTCCCTATGCGTCCCGTCTGGGAAATAAGTTTGAGTTTGGGAAGTTTTTCAACAAGTAAACGGGTAATTTGGGATCGGTCCCGAATCAATACAATAACGTCAGCATCTCTGAGTCGAACGGCGAGCTGCCCCTGGCCTTTGACCGTATTGGTGTACACCTTGGCTTGGTACGGATCCAGTTTGGCCGCGCAGTCAAGCTTGCGCACGGCGTCCTGATAGTCATCAAGAATCACGATGTTCATAGGCAGCATTGTGCCTTGTTCATACCCCCGCTTGCGCCTCTTGTGGGCCCTGCACTCAGCAAGCGCCGCACTTCCTATGAACCCATCCTTAAAGCAATGCTGTTTCGCGTGCTGCCAGTCGGTCGAGTTCTGCGCATACATCTGCCATGCGGCCGGAAATCACCATGCGCCCGACACTGCTTTGTGCTTGTCCGGCTTCCAAAACACGTACCACACGTAAAGGTTTATGTTGGCCGGACTTTTCGCCGCCAGCGCTTACCGACGCTGTGTGAAAGTCTATCAATCTAGGCGAATTTGTGGGCTTTTGTGGCTCGTATTGAGTTACTGAGCTCGGCGCTGGTATTTTTGCAGAGACAAACCACCGGACCACATCCTGTAGCGCCGCAAAAATTTTTGATTGGGCCAATAAAGCGAGGTTCATAGTCATCTCCTCAATATGTGCTTACATGAGCATGGTGTTGCGAATCAAACCCACAGCCAAGCCTTCGATTTCAAAGGGCTCCCCGGGTTCCACCACAATGGTTTGGTAATCTGGGTTTTCAGGGTGCAACTCAATTAGGTGTTTGTTGCGTCGGAAGCGTTTTACAGTGACTTCGTCGCCCAGCCGCGCCACCACAATTTGGCCATTTTTGGCATCTTTGCTGGCCTGTACCGCAAGCAGGTCGCCGTCCATAATTCCCGCATCCCGCATGGACATGCCACGCACTCTGAGCAGATAGTCGGGCCGATGCTGAAAAAGACTGTTTCCCACATAGTAGGTCTGGTCTACATGCTCTTGCGCCAAAATGGGTGAACCCGCTGCGACGCGACCGATCAACGGCAAGCTCAATTGCGCAAAACCCGGTAAGGGTAAGGAAAATTGCTTGAGGCGGGACTCATTGATGGAGCGCAGAGTGTCGGTCTTGAGTCTGATGCCTCGTGATGTTCCGCTGATCAGTTCGATGACTCCTTTGCGGGCCAAGGCTTGCAGATGTTCTTCCGCCGCATTAGCCGATTTAAATCCAAGTTCAGTGGCAATTTCGGCGCGAGTCGGCGGGGCGCCCGTGCGTGCGATAGCGTCTTGAATTAAGTCCAGAATTTGTTGTTGGCGTACGGTGAGCTTTGGCTTTTCAAGCATACTGACTCCTTTTTTCGGATGGGTATTGCTGGGAGTCTGTACATACTGTATTAACAACCAGTGACTGTATTTTTAACCAGTTTTAAATGAATTGCAAGTGAAGCGTACAAATATGACTAAAAAGTTGGTTTTTTTGGGGATGGGTGGCACGATTGCCGGTACGGCCGCTAGTGCAGCCGATAACGTGGGTTACCGTGCTGCGCAAGTGGGGGTTGATCAATTACTGCAAGCCATACCGACGCTTGGAACGGCACTTGGTTGCCATGAATTGGTGTCGGAGCAGGTGGCGCAAGTGGATAGCAAGGATATGGCTTTTACGCACTGGAAGGCGCTTGCACTACGCGTGTGTCACCACTTGGCCCAAGCCGATGTATCCGGTTTGGTGATCACGCACGGGACGGACACGATTGAGGAGACTGCTTTTTTTCTGTCGCAAGTGGTGCCCACTGCTTTATTGGCTAGCAAGGCCGTGGTGCTGGCATGTGCTATGCGTCCGGCATCGTCCATGTCGCCTGATGGCCCCAGAAACGTATTGGATGCTGTAGCGCTGGCATGCACAGAAGGTGCGAAAGGTGTGATGGTCGTTTGCGCCGGGACTATTCATACTGCGCAGCATGTTCAAAAAATTCACCCCTACCGGCTTGATGCATTTGATTCCGGGGATGCGGGGCCGATCGGGTATGTCGAGGAGGGGGTAGTCCGGTTGACATACCCCTGGCCCAAGACGGAAGACGTTCGCCGGCCCATCACCCTTGAAAAGATGGCACAGGCGGCGTGGCCACGGGTGGAGATTGTGACCAGCTATGTTGGCGCAAGTGGCGCAATAGTGAGAGCTTTGTATTCCGCGCCGCAAGGCAGTGAAGGCCCGCTGCGGGGCTTGGTTGTGGCGGGTACCGGCAATGGCACCATTCACACCGATCTAGATGCGGCTTTGCGAGAGGCTCAGGTCCTGGGGATCAAGGTGGTGAGATCGACCCGTTGTGCGTGGGGCCAGATTGTTCCACCGCCTGCCTTGGGGGATGGTTGGCCTCACTCCGAAGGGCTTTCACCGGTCAAGGCACGCATTGCCCTCATCTTGGAATTGCTGGCATAAAAAAGGCGGCCTGTGCCGCCTTTAGAAGCCTTAGGGGGCGTTAACTTGCCAATGCTTCAAACACGCTGGCGGTAATGGCATCCACATTTCCCATGCCGTTAATGGCGCGGTATTTCGGGGCACTCGCCGCGTCTTGTTTTGCCCAGTTGGAGTAATACTCGACCAAGGGACGCGTCTGCGCGCTGTAGACATCCAGCCGCTTTTTGACAGTCTCTTCTTTATCATCTTCCCGTTGGATCAGCGGTTCGCCGGTGATGTCGTCAAGGCCTTCCACTTTGGGTGGGTTGAATTTGACGTGGTAGGTGCGTCCTGAAGCGGGGTGTGAGCGGCGTCCACCCATGCGCTCAATGATGGCTTCGAATGGGACATCAATCTCCACTACGTAGTCCAACATGACACAGGCAGCCTTCATGGCATCTGCCTGCGGAATGGTTCTGGGGAAGCCGTCAAACAAAAAACCATTGGCACAGTCAGCTTGGGTCAGACGTTCTTTGACCAAGTTGATGATGAGTTCATCGCTGACCAGACCACCAGAGGCCATGACGGCTTTTGCCTCCAAGCCCAGCGGGGTTCCTGCCTTGACTGCTGCGCGCAACATGTCGCCAGTGGAAATCTGCGGAATTCCATATTTTTGGCAAATAAAAGTGGCCTGTGTGCCTTTGCCCGCGCCTGGTGCGCCTAACAGAATCAGTCTCATGGATGCCCTTGAATAAAACGAAAACTGGGGGTGGTGTCGGATGTCACGCCGTAGCGTTCTCCGACATTCTTTGACCGGCGAGAATAGCACGGGTCGCCAATCACCTAACTTACAGCGGTGGAGTCTTGGTTAAGAAGCAGATTTCGAACTCGCTCAAGATCTTCCACCGTGTCAACACCCGGTCCCGGCGCCTGACGGGTCACATGCACCGCAATGCGATAGCCATGCCATAAGGCGCGAAGTTGTTCCAAGGCCTCAGTCACCTCCAGCGGGGCTTGTGGCAGTCGGGGAAATTGACGCAAAAATCCAACACGGTAAGAGTAGATGCCGATATGGCGCAAAGGCGCCGGGTCTGGCAAAGTCTGTATTCCTTGGGCAAATCCATCACGCCACCATGCGATAGGTGCGCGGCTGAAGTACAGGGCCATGTTCGCGCTGTCCAATACCACCTTGACGACATTGGGGTTGGCAAAATCAGTGACCTTGTCAATGGCATGGGCCGCAGTGCCCATGCTGGCCGCAGTGTGTGTGTACAGTAAATCGGCAACAGCCTGCACCAATGTTGGGTCAATGAGTGGCTCGTCCCCTTGTACGTTGACCACGATCTCGTCGTCCGCCAAGGAAAGTAACTCACAGGCCTCGGCCAGCCTGTCACTACCGGAAGGGTGATCTTCGCGGGTAAGTACCGCCTCGATACCATGGTGTTGGCAGGCCAGCAGGATGGATGGGCTATCGCCCGCCACCACCACACGGGTGCCTGGTGCGACCCCTGAGCGCACGCGTTGTGCCACCCTTACCACCATGGGTACCCCTCCCAGGTCCGCCAGCGGTTTGTTGGGCAGCCGGGTTGAGGCCAGTCGTGCCGGAATCAGGACGGTGTAACCCATTGGTGGGGCGCCTCAAAGGCCAAGTTCGGCGTCGGAGAGTGTGCGCGCTTCATTCTCCAGCAGCACAGGAATACCGTCGCGCACAGGGTAGGCGAGCCGAGCGCTACGGGAAATGAGTTCCTGTTTTTCACGGTCGTATTCCAGGGGGCCCTTGGTGACGGGGCATACAAGTAGTTCAAGAAGTCTGGTGTCCATGCGTAGATGATAGCGTTGGTGCAAGCCGCTCTGTTATGCAGGCGTCCAGCGTGTGGAAAAAGGCGGGTTCTGCGGTTTGTAGCAACGGTGAAGATACAGCGCCGGGCACGATTTTCCATAATTTCGCTGCATCTTTTTCGGTGCAAATCAGCTGGTAGCCCTCGTAAACACTGCGTGGCAAGCTATCAAAATCATAGTGATCCGGCAGCGCCAGTGTTTTCGCCAAAGACAAACCGCGTGCGCGCAGCATGGCAAAGAACACGTCAGGCTGCGCAATTCCAGCAACTGCCATTAGGGGTTGAGAGCCAGCTGCGCACAACGTTCCGATAGGAACTATGCTTCCATCCAGACGCACCACGTGCGGGGCCAAACTGCGTTGTGCGGTATAGCCAGCGAATGCAGGGTGGCTACCGGTATGCAACACCATGAAGCGGTCCTGGCGTTGGCCTGCTTGAGGCAGCGGGATACGGGGCCAGCGCTCTCGCAGAGGGCCAGCAGGGAGCGGCCAATGGTTGCCACAGCCCCGGTCATCGAAAACGCAAATTTCCAAATCGCGGTACAGGCGGTAGTGCTGGAGACCGTCATCGCACACAATAATGTCAGTCTGAGGATGCTGCTTGAGCAGGGCTTGGGCCGCCGCGCCGCGGCTTCGCCCGACGAACACCGGGACCTGGGTCGCATGGCGCAGCAGAAGCGGTTCGTCACCGACCTCCTGTGGACGAGAGTCTGGATTGACTTCCCGGCAATCCTCTCCATTGCGGCCGTAACCTCTTGAAATGATTCCCAGGTGGCGACCCTGCGACTTCAGGTGTTGGACGATGGAAATGACGGTTGGGGTCTTGCCGGCGCCTCCGGCAAGCACATTGCCGACCACGATGACAATGGCGTCAACATGCTGGACCTTGAGCAGGTTCAAACGAAAAAGTAGGCGACGAAAGCCCACCAGAGCCAGAAAGAGCAAAGACGCGGGCCACAGCAACCAAGCAGCCAGCCCGCGTTGTGTCCAAGTGCGAAGCAGGGCGTGCTCCAACCGAAGCCGCCACGTAGAAGGCATTGCGCTACTTGCCACCTGACTGTGCAGTGGACTGTGTGGCAAAGGTAATCTGGTTCAGTCCAGAGCGCCGTGCAGCCTCCATCACGGTCACCACAGCCTGGTGTTTGGCGCTGGCATCGGCACTGATGATGACCACGGTGTCCTTGCCAGCCTTGGCCCCTTCCGTCAATGCGGCCGCGACACTTTCCAGACTGCGTCCGGCCACGGGTAGGCGGTTGACGCTGTAGGCACCATCGGCGCCGACGGTCACAATAAGTTCTTTGGGGTAATCGCGCTGCGCATCCGTATCGGCGACCGGCAAGGTCAGCTGCATTTCTGTGAACTTGCTGTAGGTCGTGGACAGCATGAGAAAAATGAGCACAACCAGCAGCACGTCGATGAACGGGATCAGGTTGATTTCAGGCTCGTCCTGGCGTCGGGGGCGAAAGTTCATGGTGGTCAACGAAAAAACGAGGCGCTACGGCTTATTTGCGCAAGGCCTTCAAGTGCCGAGCCAAATGCCCGGCAGCAAGTTCCAGCGTGAGCAGGTATTCGTCCACCCGACCCCGGAAGTAGCGCCAGAAAATCAAGGACGGAATCGCCACAATCAGGCCAAATGCGGTGTTGTACAGCGCAATCGAGATGCCGTGGGCGAGTTGGGCGGGGTTGCCGCCGGTAGCACCTCCGGGTGCCTGTGATCCGAATATCTCAATCATGCCTACGACCGTACCAAAAAGTCCCATCAGGGGGGCTGCTGAGGCAATCGTGGCCAATGCGCTAAGGTAGTGCTCCAGGCGGTGTGCCACGATGCGCCCGGAACCTTCCATCACAGCGCGCAAGTCGTCTTCGGTGCACAGGGGGTCGGCGTTCAGGGCGCGCAAGCCGCTGGCGAGTACTTCCCCCATGGCCGAGTTCCGTTCCAATTGTGCGACCACGTCCGGCGCAGGAACACTGGCGCGCGTTACCCCCAGCACCTCTTCCAATAGACGCGGTGGTGCAACCTTGCTGGCCTTCAGGCTCACAAAGCGTTCTATAACGATGGCCATGGCCAGTATGGAGCAGGCAATTAAGGGCCATATCGGCCAGCCCGCGGCTTGTATGATGGAAAACAAATGGTCACTCCGCGCAGATGAGATGCTGTGCGATTATGGCGCAGCCTGTGGTGTCTGCAATCCACAAATCGTGTGGATAACTTTGTGTGTAACTTGAGGTGAAGCCACCCTGAGCCCGCGCCGGTGCGTCGTTTTGACAGATTGATGACAAAAGAGGCAATAAAAAATTCAATGAAATCAAAGTTGATTCACAAAAGCAGATGGACTTGTCCGAACATTATTCGCCCGTGCATGGCCTCCTGGGGACTGTGGAAAAGGTGCCAGCCGCAGTTGGCCTTTCAATATGGGGTGTGCGGTGTTTGAGATAGTCTCACCAGCGCCTGCAGCACGGGTTTGGCAAGTTGGGGCCTTGTGCAGGGCCATTGCCGATAGCTTGGACGCACGTTTCAATCCCGTCAGTGTGGGGGGCGAAATCAGTGGGTTTTCGCGTGCGACCAGCGGGCATTGTTATTTTTCGCTGAAAGACGAAAGCGGCCAGATTCGTTGTGCCATGTTCAGGCGTGCCGCTGGCTTGCTGGATTTTCAGCCCCGCGACGGTGACCGAGTGGAAGTGCGGGGGCGCTTGGGTGTCTACGAGCCGCGCGGGGAATTGCAGTTGGTCGTTGAAAACATGCGCAGGGCAGGGCAAGGGACCCTTTTTGAGCAATTCCTCAGGCTCAAGGCCAAGCTGGAGCACGAAGGGCTTTTTGATGCGCAGCGTAAACGCCCACTGGTTGTCATGCCGCGGGGCATTGGCGTCATCACCTCGTTGGGGGCCGCCGCCTTGCATGATGTGGTAACTGCGTTGCAAAGGCGGGTGCCGCACATTCCTGTGGTGCTGGCGCCTGCAGCGGTCCAAGGTGACAATGCGCCGCGTGAACTCAACCAAGCACTCGAAAGTTTATATGCCCTGGTCAATGGTTCCCATGGTGATCAGGTCAGCATCGATGTGATTTTGCTGGTGCGTGGTGGCGGCGCCATGGAGGACTTGTGGGCCTTCAACGACGAGCAATTGGCCCGCACCATGGTCCGCAGCCCTGTGCCCATCATCTGTGGTGTCGGGCATGAAACCGACTTCACCATTGCAGATTTTGTGGCCGATTTGCGGGCGCCCACGCCAACTGCGGCGGCGGAGTTGGTGTCGCAGCCTACGCAGGCATGGCTCAATGCCGTTACCGTAATGGAAGACCGCCTGCGCGATGCACTGGTACGCAGCTTGGACCGGCAGGCCCAGCGGTTGGACTTTGTCGCGAGCTGTCTTGGTCGGCCGTCGGGGTTGGCGAGCCGACAGCGGTTAAGGTTAGGCTCTGTGGAACAAAGAATGGCGCATGCGTTCCAGCTGGGCTTGCAATCCAAACGTGCGGATTGGACCCGTGTGCAACTGAATTTTTCAGCGGCGTTCAGTCGTGCTTTGCAGCGCCAGAGCGAGCGAACCGCGCGCTCGGCCTTGCGTCTGGATTTGCTGGACCCCTCGCTGGTTCTCAAACGTGGCTATGCTTGGCTGACGCTGGAAAATGGCCATGCGTTGAGCAGTGTGGCGCAGGCGCAAGTTGGTCTACAGGTTCATGCAACCCTTGCCGATGGTGGGGTTGACTTGACCGTTGTCAATCGAAAAGTCAATTAGTTTCTACAATCAGACTTTTTTGCAAACCAACCTTGAGGATTTCATGGAACATACTTTGCCCGCACTGCCTTACGCAATTGATGCCTTGGCACCCGCCTACTCCAAAGAAACCCTGGAGTACCATCATGGCAAACACCACAATGCGTATGTGGTCAACCTCAACAACCTGCAAAAAGGTACTGAGTTTGAAAACATGGCGCTGGAAGAGATCATCAAAAAGTCCAGTGGCGGTATCTACAACAATTCTGCGCAGATCTGGAACCACACTTTTTTCTGGAATGGCATGAAGCCCAGCGGCGGCGGCGAGCCTTCAGGTGCCTTGGCTGCAGCAATTGATGCCAAGTGGGGTTCCTATAGTGCCTTCAAGGAAGCATTCGTGAAATCCGCTGTTGGCAACTTTGGCTCAGGTTGGACCTGGTTGGTTAAAAAAGCCGACGGTAGCGTGGATATTGTCAACATGGGCGCAGCTGGCACACCGCTGACGACCGCAGACAAGGCACTGCTGACCGTGGACGTCTGGGAGCATGCGTATTACATCGATTACCGCAACCTGCGCCAGAAGTACGTGGAAACATTCTTCGATAAACTGGTGAACTGGGGCTTTGCGGAAGCCAATTTCGCCTGAATTTGTTAAAAATAAAAAAAGCCACCTCTCGGGTGGCTTTTTTTTAGGCGAATCGGGCTGTAGCCCTTTAGCAATATGCGTGAACAGCTATTGAAAATATAGCATTACCTGGCTTCGAATGGCTTTCCACCTAGCTTGGCTCCTTCTTTGATTCCCTTTTTTCCAAACCAGCCCTGGTTCATTTCCAGCACATAACGTACCGGATTTTTTGAACAGTGGGAGTCGGTGGTTTGCGGCTTCATGTCGGCCAGATTCACGATGGTGCCGTCGTCCGAGACAAAGGCAGCGGTCAATGGAAGTAGGGTGTTCTTCATCCAGAAACACTGCACGGAGGCTTGTTCAAAAACAAAAAGCATTCCCTCATGTTGTGGCATTTCTTTGCGGTACATCAAACCAATAGAGCGTTGTTCGGGGGTCCCGGCGATCTGGGTATCAATGAGGTGCATGCCTGCGGAAAGCTTGATCCGCTGCAGATTCATCTGGGGGGTGTTTTGGGCGTAGGCCGTGCCGCCCAGAAGAGCCACCAGCCCTAACAATCCGATTGCAAAATATTTCATTTTTTTAAAGTTGACTTAAGTGGCTGTTGTCGATTAGCAAAGAAAAATGCCAACTTTAGCGGACATTTTCGTATGGCAGCCGCTTTTTATTCTTGCTGGCAGCAGAAGCTGTATGGGATGCTTTCAATCTCGCGGTTTGACAGTAATGAGTAATTTTTTGGGACTAGAATTCCCCACACTTCTAGAAGCGCCTCAATTGGCTTTTCTCAGGTAAATCCGATTCCCCCAATTCACGGAGATCTTTTTTTCATGTACCAGCACATCAAAGTCCCTGCCGAAGGCCAAAAAATAACCGTCAACGCGGATATGTCCTTGAACGTGCCCGACCAGCCGATCATTCCTTTCATTGAAGGGGACGGTACCGGTCTGGATATCACCCCCGTGATGATCAAGGTGGTGGACGCAGCCGTGGCCAAGGCCTACGCCGGCAAGAAGAAGATCCACTGGATGGAAGTCTACGCCGGTGAAAAATCCACCAACGTTTACGGCCCCGACGTCTGGTTGCCAGCAGAAACCTTGCAAGCACTCCGTGAATACGTGGTGTCCATCAAGGGCCCATTGACCACACCTGTTGGCGGCGGAATCCGTTCATTGAATGTTGCCATGCGCCAAGAGCTGGACCTGTATGTCTGCCTGCGCCCCATCCAGTACTTTGACGGCGTGCCCAGCCCTGTAAAAGAGCCGCACAAAACCAATATGGTCATCTTCCGTGAAAACTCGGAAGACATCTATGCCGGTATCGAGTTCGAAGCCGAGTCCGACAAAGCCAAGAAAATCATCAAGTTTTTGCAAGACGAGATGGCTGTGACCAAAATTCGCTTTCCCAACACCTCCGGCATTGGCATCAAGCCCGTGTCACGTGAAGGCACCGAGCGTCTGGTACGCAAGGCTCTGCAATACACCATCGACAATGACAAGCCAAGCCTGACCATCGTGCACAAAGGCAACATCATGAAGTACACCGAAGGTGGCTTCCGTGATTGGGCCTACGCGTTGGCGCAAAAAGAGTTTGGTGCCGAGTTGATCGACGGCGGTCCATGGTGCAAATTCAAGAACCCCAAGACTGGCAAAGACATCATCGTCAAAGACAGCATTGCGGACGCCTTCTTGCAACAAATCTTGCTGCGTCCCGCCGAATACAGCGTGATTGCCACTTTGAACCTCAATGGCGATTACGTGTCTGATGCACTGGCTGCCCAGGTCGGCGGCATCGGTATTGCCCCAGGTGCGAACTTGAGCGACACCATTGCCTGCTTTGAGGCCACCCACGGAACCGCCCCCAAGTACGCTGGTAAAGACTATGTGAACCCAGGTTCCGAAATCTTGTCCGCCGAAATGATGCTGCGCCACATGGGCTGGTTTGAAGCAGCCGATCTGATCATCAGCTCCATGAAAAAATCGATCAACAGTAAGAAAGTCACCTACGACTTTGCCCGTTTGATGGATGGAGCCACGCAAGTCAGTTGCTCTGGCTTTGGGCAGGTGATGATTGACAATATGTAAACACGTGCGGTCGTTGGTCTGAAGGGTCAGATCGCATCGCCATTGAAACCGCTCTATGCCAGTAGGTATAGAGCGGTTTTTATTTGTGGCTTGACTTGAATGTGTAAATTTCGCTACTAATTTGGCTAGACGCAGCGTGACATCGGCACGCCCGATAGAATGAAATCATGGCAAGTAAACCCCCTGCAATTCCCAAGATACAACCGGCACTTCAACCTGACTTGGGAGAGGGCGACTCCGTTGTGTTGGAGAGGCGAACACAAAAAGCCAAACCCCCGCCGATGTACCAAGTTGTTATGCTCAATGACGACTACACCCCAATGGAATTTGTGGTAGTTGTGATTCAAGAGTATTTTGGAAAAGATTTGGAGGCGGCGACGCGGATCATGTTGAAGATCCATTTGGATGGACGAGGCGTTTGCGGTGTTTACTCCAGAGACGTGGCTGCGACCAAAGTAGACCAAGTTTTGGAGGCTGCCAACAAAGCGGGACACCCGCTGCAATGCATTAGTGAGCCTGTTGAAATTTAGAGAAATGATGGCATCTGTTGCGTAGTGGTATCGAAATCGGATTACAGTTAAGTATCAAAGCAAGGCTAAAGGAGATCACATGATTGCCCAAGAATTGGAAGTTAGCCTGCATATGGCATTTGTGGAAGCGCGGCAGCAGCGCCA
>Ga0209343_10001841_pt1 | contig 28249 bp, 33 predicted proteins | sample RifCSPlowO2_02_FD_184026 | JGI IMG/M metagenome (GOLD analysis project Ga0209343, IMG submission 184026) | Groundwater microbial communities from Rifle, Colorado - Rifle CSP2_plank lowO2_0.2 (SPAdes) (version 2) | ecosystem: Environmental > Aquatic > Deep subsurface > Groundwater | place... | reverse complement strand
GGTCACGCCCGCTTCACGAGTAGATGGGGTCTATCCCTCGAAGCAGGGGGCCAAGGCTCCCGGCTTTGGTTGCCCTCCAGCAAGGCAACCAAGATCAATACAAATTCCTCCGCAAAACTTTTTGGTCCCGAAAGGGCCGAGGCCCGGCCATGAACCTAGCGGTTCACAACCACTCGGCCCTTTCGGTTATGTTACATGGCCAACTGAAGCGCTGTACTCAATGGTCAGATTGTTGCACCTCCTTCGTGCGGCTTTGGTCTGCGGCCGATCAAGCTTGTGATCCGGCAACGATGCTGTCGCGACGGGCGACAGGAACGCTGGGTTGCGGGATCGGGATCTGCTCAACCAATGCGCAAATTTTCCAGATTGGCATCTTCTTATCGTAGTGCGAGCGGTTGAAGACGCCAGCAAGCTCCGGTGTGATGCGCAGAAGGAAAGCGAGTGCCAGGACCGGTTCATTCCGATGTGCGCGAAGGGCGCCCCGATATCGCACGTAAGCGGCTTCCGGAATCGAATGAAAGCCGACCAAGGCGGTAGATAGGGCGCAAGTATGAAAGAGCGTGTAGCCGTGCAGGAGAAAGGGAGTAAAAAACTCGTGTCGATCTTCCTTGATCCCCGCGGTCTGCTTGCCGATCCTCATAAGCCGGCAGACGTACTTGGCGGGCAGGATTTCGTTTTTCTCCAACCCGAAGTCGAAGACCGGTTCGATTTTCCGCAAAAGTGCGGGGTTGTTGGGGTTTCCCCGTTCGTTACGAATCATCGGATCCTCCTGGATCTTGCAATGAAACAGTGCGAAAATTTGTGGGGAGCGGGCTATCGGACCAACTGCTGTCAGGGGCTGGCCCAACTCAAACGCCCGCTCCTCTTCTATTACCGAAAGAAGCGCTGGTACGGAAATGTGCAACCCCGATGTTCCGTGGCGCTCCCTCTTATTTACATTACCAAAAGTTTATCGGGAAAATCACGAACCGTCAATTTACCCCCACACCATAACAAGTCTAGGTAGCTAAATGCCCTAAAAGTTTGTTTGGCGGCAAAATGTTTATTCCTTGCCGTCTCCGCTATAGAGACGGCGAAAATGTAAAAGACTTGTTATGGTGTGGGGGTAAAAAAAATCCCGGGCGGCAGCTTTGTTCAGCGAGGCTTGAAGGCCCCTAGGTACTGAACGAACTGCCGCACCGGGTGCGGATGGCGAAAGTGGGTCGTCTCCGACTTGTCCACTTGACGCGTCGTCTCGCCACCGCCGTGGAGGGGCAAGCCCAGGAGCATGCGCTCAACCAGGCGACCCACGCCCTCCACGTCTTGGCGGCGGCTCCGAAAAGCCGCTAGCCAAGATATTAAACGGAGCGGAAATCCCGCAAAACAATTCCACGTAGCTGTCCCGCGCACATGCCACCCGGAAGCGGGGTCGCCTGAGTGGAATCGCGGTTAGGAACTCCCGCTCCGCACGATCGCATGGGTTTGAGTTTGCGCGGTTCTCTCAAGGGCCCACGCAACCGAGCTCGTTGAATAATTATGCCACGGGACGTTCCGGGTAGAGAAGGGGCTCTGAAGTTCGCTTCAGCGGGTCGAGGCTGGTGAGCGGCTTGCCCTCGAGCAGATAAATGATATCGCGAACCCGCAGGGTCGTTTGCCGGTGCAAATAACCAAGCTCTTCTGCGAGCTCCTTCGGGATCCCCAGCACCGCGGCCACTCCGGCGAGATTGTCTTGTCCTTGCGCGATGGCTTGCCGCCAGCGGAACAGCCTCCACTCCACATTTTCCTTTTCGTAGTAAGCCATAAACAGGTGGCCCAAAACGTCGGCGAAAATCGCCTCGGGTTGCGGATCGGTCGGACCGGCTTTCTGGAGGATGCAGTGAGTCGATTCCAGGAGACGCAGGGTCAAGCTTTTCCGCAATAACAACAGGCATCTGGTACGGTCAAACTCCGTGCCTTTCGTGATCGTATACATATCCCCTCCTCGACTTTCTTTGTGCGCCAATCTTACAGCAGGGTCTTTCCAAAGTCAACCCCGTATATCAACTTTTATTTGTATGGACAGGGTAAGCTAAAATCCCGTGCCAAGATATGGCCGCAGTATCTATTTAATAAATATTGAGACCCCGACCGCCGAGGCGGTCTATCAAAGTTGTATTACGGGGTCAATCCCAGAAATCTTCCACTACTGTCTACGGTCTGCCTGCCTCGACCTGATGAGGCAAAGCGGACCGTCTACTGATTTCGCCTCCCGGAATTTTTTTTCATTTGTTGATAAAGTCCTTGCGGAACGTACGGCACCGAGTTATATTCGTTTCATACCAGAAGAAAGGAGGGGCGTTTGTTCGTTCCAATTATCCGCTGCTTCTAGGAGCACCCCCAGCCAGGGCGGGTCCCCCCAACTCGCCCTGGCTCTTCTTTAAGAGCCTTCGCTTCAAAAGCCCATTGTCCAATTCTATGGAATTGGACAATGGCAGACGAACATTAAACGCACAATCCGAATTCGTAGTCAATAGAGAATAGTTCGTAGATTCGAAAAAACGGCTCAACGTTACCGCTGAGCCGTTTAGATATACTTACTTATCGCCAGGAATTACCGAGTCACGCAGATTGCGGTGCTTCCAGAAACAGAGGGCTCAACTCCCCCAGGCGCACAAATAGTGACTCGTCCTGTATTCACATCTTTAACAATTGTGTAGCCAGTATTGTAATCACTTGCGCTAGTTACATGTGGAGACATAGCAGCGGTTGTAAAAACCGAACTGTTGCCTGGATCATAAGGAATTTCCGGTACATAGGTAGTTACGAGGCATGGTCGTAAGTCAATAAATGCACCGGCGATAGCGGTATTAGCACCACCGTTAGATACGCCAATTGTACTAAGTGTTGTCGGGAGATCCATAGCAGCTGTACAAGTTGCGTCAGTGGACGCACGAAACAAACCCTTGTTGTCAGCAATTCTCTGCCCAATAGCATTTAAGATAGTATTGGTGTTACTCGTGCGCTGGCTGTTACGCGCCTGGGCGAACTGCCGGGCCGGGTTGATGGCGATGATGACGATCGCCGCCAGAATGGCGATGATCCCGATCACAACCAAGATCTCAATCAAAGTGAAGCCTTGCCCCGCCGACTGGCGTTGGGCTCGTTGGTTTATCCGATGACGTTTGTTCATAGCATTGTTTAAGACTTAGTACTAATAATTAAACCACCTAGACTAGCACTTGCGCAAGAAAAGTCAACCCCGTTAGGTATCCGCCTCCCGAAGAGACGGCGGCAGCCGCCTTGGGGCGGCCTTATCTCTAACGGGGTCAAGCCGTGTCCGATACTCCCCCCTCTCACCCGAAACCTGCCACCTAATTGGGTATCTCTTTCCACGAATCAAGCGTGACATTAGGCAGGGAGTTCGGGTTGGCGGAGGCGGCCTGCGGACACACTGACGCGCCGATGAGCAGGAACACGAGCTGCATATCCGCCGAAGTCGGGGAAATAAAAAAGTGGTCGCCATCAGTGTTTTCCGCGTAAACGTCCGCGCCGTCGTCAGCGGAGTTGGTCGCCATCGCGGCAAGGAGCTCTTGTCCCGCCTGGCCAGAGGGGTCGTCTCCGAAATGGATCGTGAAGATCTGCGTGCCGACGGCCTTGGCCGCAGCGGCCGCGTCTAGCGCGGCCTGCAAGGGATCGCTCGCCGTTGCCGGCGTGTAATAAACTTTCGCCTGAACGTGGTCGAGAGAACCGGTCGCGCTGTTGCTGCACACGCTGTCGGGATCGTTAAACCGGACCTCGAGTTTGAAATTAGCGTCGGAAAAACCGGCCGGTGACCAGCTCTTTGCCCACAGATCTGCCGGGCCGCCGAGCGTGTACACGGTATCCACTCCGCTTAAGTTCGCCGTCTTGTAGCCAGAAAAAACGCCCCCGTCATTAATTCGTGCCTGCAGCTGGCACCCGGTCGGATCAGAGGAAAAGCCCTCGACTGTCACCTCGATCCCATTGATGACCGTGTCGGCAGGGACTGTGAAGCCGAAGTTGGCAAATCCCTGGTCATAGTCATCGTCAGCGGCGGCGGCATGGTTATTGTCGCTCGCCAAAGCATTGCCCGGACTAGACCACTCGTTCGGGGGGACGACGGCCGTCGGGGAACGAAACCCAGTATTGGCCGGCGAGCCGAGAACGGTAACGGGCTCGTTAGGATCACCGTCGGAGATGAGCACGAGGACCTTTTGGAGCCCTGGGGTGGCGCGCGGGCTCAAGAGCTCGGCTTGCCCAACGTTCACCGCGTCAGCAAGATTCGTTCCCACCGCGCTGACCGCCGCCGTGCCCCGATCAACCGCATTGTAGAGATCGTCATCGTTGGTCCCGTCATTGTCCCCGTACACGGCCGTCAGCTGACCGATCGGGACGCCGCTGCCATTGGGGACGATCTCGGCCTCGACGCCGCCATTGACGTTATCGCCGAAGCGTCCTATCCCGACTTTGGGCGACGGGTCGACGACGCTGTAGAGCGAGAGCAAAGATTTGCAGGCCATGCGCTCATCAGGGAGGTAGTTCACCGGCCCGGCCGGGTCCATGCTGCCGGTCCGGTCGAGCATCACGACAGTGTCAGCGCACGATGGCGTTGGGGGCGGCGGCGGCCCGGCCAGCGCGCCGGAATCATCGACCGTTACATCCACGACCAAATTGGTATGGCTCTGCCCAAACTCCCCGGTAATTTTAATAGTTTTGTTTAAGCCGGTCCCCTCGACGGACTCCACAACGCACTCCTCCGGACCGACTTTGACTACTTCATTGGTCGGGCTGTAATCGGGGTTTATCGACAGGGCGAGCATCGCGTGGTCAACACAGCCCTCGGCGAGCGCCATGCTGTGCTCCTTGGACTCGCTCGCCAGCACGTTGAAGCGCGAGAAAAATCCCGAAAAGCTCACGGTAAAAGAAAGCGCGATGAGGAGGGCCGAGATGACAATAGCCGCCATAAGCGCAAAATATCCCCCATTAGAACTTGCGGTTGCCTGCGGCAACCTACTTCTAACGGGGCGGGGCCCCTTTCTATCTTTTTTACTCTCAAGAACGTAACAGTAATACATAGTAGTTTCTAACAGGATTACTTTCTTAAGTATTTAGTAAACTCAAATGTCCGGTCGGCGATGACAAAAGTTGCCTGCACGGCCGGCGGCTCTGCCCCCGATGGCGGCACTTGCTCGAAATTGACGCCGGAAACCGTGAGCCAATCGGTAGTAAGCGGGACCGGCGCGCCCGCTCCCTCGGCCATTTCCAGTACTCCCCCGCTCTCGCTGAAAGTGATCGTAGAGGAGTCCTTTTCTATGGTCAAAACCGCGCCCGTCGAGGTAGGAGCTATGATCTGCGTAGCGCCCGTGAGCGCCCAGTCCAGTTTGCGCTGGATGAAATTTCCCTCCTCCTGCACGAGCACCCGGCTGTGCGTCCTTTCGTTCCCCTCGATGAGCTGGTAGGTAACAGTGAACACTCCGCCCATGATGATGGCAAAAAGGCCGAGGTAAACGGCTACCTCGATGAGGGTGAACCCCCGCTTGCTTTGCAAGCTCACACCAAATTTTGGTGTGGGGGTGAACCCGTCTCGACCGAAGCTCGCCGAGGCGGAGCCCTTTGAATTTTTGAGGCTACGGATTGTCATAAATCACTCGCAGAGCGTTATTGCTCTCGTTAGCCGTAAAAATATAATCATTCTCAAAATCAAGTCCGACTGCTTTCTCGGCATAGTTCAGGGTGCTCAAATTCTGCGGGGTCGTCGGGTCGGCCACGGCCCAGACCTGGAACCCGGCCGTCTGCTGAGAAAGGGACAGGAAGGCGAGATTGCCGCTCACGATTATCCCGGAAACAAAATTATTGTTGCCGAGATCCAGATCGGCAGAGCCGAGGAGCGTCGGCAGAAACGGCAAAGAGATGTCCAGAACATAAAAATCGGGGAGAGCCGCGTCGCACTGGCTGTACATCTTCCCCATGCCCAAAAAGAGACGCGTGCCGAGCGCGTAAAGCGCGGTGGCGTAGCAGTGTGTGCCGGGTGGATTGTAGGAACCGACCTCGGTGATCGCTGACGGATTATTTACGTTGAGCACCAAAAGCTCTTCCGCGCTGTCAGATGTCGAGGAGAGAGCGAGGTAAGCGTAGGGGCCGCGCACAACGATGTCGTGGACATTGTGATTGACCGAAAAACTGCCGCGGTGCTGGGGGTTGAGCGCATTCGAGACGTCATAAGCGTGAAACTCGTTGCCCGCTGTCTCGTACGTGCCGATAAAAACGTGGTTGTCGTAATAATAAATGATCTGTCCCTCCGGATAAGACGCGCCCACTCCGGGGAGGGTCCGTGACGCCGACGCGATGAGCGACGGCGCTGCGGGATTGCTTATATCAATGACCTGCAGTTGCGTGTTGGTTGCGTTATGAGCGACGAAAGCGTAACTGCCTGCCACGTCCACGGCGTTCAGGCCCTTGCCCGTGTTCACACTTCCGACGAGCTGGGGGTCGGCCGGGTCGCTCAAATCAAAAACAAAAAAGTCCGGACTCGCGGCAGTGGCGTGCACGGCGGTGACATAGGCGTACTCGCCGACGACGTCGAGGCCGGTAGCCTGACTGCCCGAGGGGACGAGGTCCGCGCTCCCTAGCGTATCCGGATCAGTCCAGCCGGCCTCTGGCGGCTCCGCGGCACAGTCGCCCGCCAGCGCATGCGCGTCAGCCGGGCTGGTGAGTTTGGTATGAAGGGCGGTTTCGAGAGGACGGATATCGTTCTGCCAGTTAACTCTGACTGTCGCGTACTTCGCGCAAGGGCTGATATCGGTTACCTCCGTGCTCAGTGAATACATGCCGTCCGGAACCGGTCCGTCGGAACGAACTGCCGCGAAACTGCTTCGAGAGAGGGAGCGCACCTGCTCGAGCTTCGCCTCGGCCTTGTAGATCGCTTCGTCATTTGTCTGCGCGTCAACGCCCATGAACTGTGAGCCAAAACTTACCAGGATGACCGCGGACACGCTCAAGACTACGATTGCCAGCGCAATCATTATTTCCAGGGTGGAGAAACCCGCGGCGGATTTACCCCTACACCAAACTTTGAGAAATTGATGCCTATAACAAAACATGGCCGGGCTCCTGCCGCTCTCCACGTTCAAAATTCTTTTCAGGCGCCCGTTTGGTAAATTGGTGTGGGGGTTTACCAGGAAATTCTGCCCGCATTGTTTATAGAAATGCTTATGGTGCGCAAACCGTCAGTGACATCGATAGTCCCCGACGCGTTAGCACCGCCGGAAAGTTGGGTAAAGACGATCTCGGACAGTCCGGTGTGCGAAATGCTTGGTGCCGCGCCCACAACCTGATCAAAACCGTGGTCAGCGGCGGCGTAACTGCTGCCCTGGAATAGGATGTAGGAATCGTCCTCGAGACGCACGCCGTGCGGGGTTTCGCGGATATTGTTGAGGGCCTGCGAGCGGGCTTTCTGCAAAACACTGATGAGCATGTCCCGCTCCGCGCGGAAAGCGTATGAGCGGTAGAAATCAATGCTCAAAAACAACCCAAAACCAGCCAAAATGGCGAACAACCCCATGACCACCACTATCTCGACGAGTGTGAACCCCCGCTTGCTTTGCAAGCTCACACCAAATTTTGGTGTGGGGGTAAATCCGCTATTTTTCATCGCGTCCAATTCTGGCACAAGTTTTTAAACGAGTCAACCCGAAACATATCCGCCCCGGCATTTACCAATTCCATAGAATTGGACAACGCCCCGCGGGATTAGAAAAAATCAAAAAATTGACGTGGTTAAAACTTTTTGGACTTCGCCCTCAAGACGGGGGCTTACTTCATAAAAAACGCGGTCGTGTTTCCCTTTGGCGTCCACAAGATCCAAATTCGCCAAAATGCGGAGGTTGCGGGAAGTATTTTTGAAACTAATACCGAGTTCCTCTGACAGTTCGGTCACCGACATCGGTCCCCTGCTCTTCAGAAGCTGTAAAATACGTAGACGGTTTGCGCTTCCCAAACCCTTAAAAACGATCTCCCACTGCTTCAAATCTCTTTTGTTCATTTTTTCGTATTTACCAATTCCATAGAATTGGACAACATCAACTTATAGCTGAACGCTAGCAGCTTTCTCAACGTTCTGCAAGGAAAGCCGGGTCACAGCCAAGATTAATATCGCAGAACCAACGATCTGTCCCCACTCGAGGGTGGCGTCCAGGAATATCCAGTTCACGACCACGGCAGCGAATGGGAACGCCAGCTCAGCGATGGTCGCGATACTCGCCCGCGTGTCGCGGAGCCCCCGGTAATAGATGAATAAAGAAACAAACCCGGCCAGAACCGCGATGATAAAAACATACAGCCAGTCTTTACCAGAAGCGCTGCCGATCTCCCCTAACGTGCGGAAATATAATTCCAGAATGAAAAGAAAAACCAGCGCGCCGAGAAACCGCAAAGCGGTCATCGCTGGATAGCTCAATTTCCGAAGCACGAGGCGGCCCATCACGGTGGAGCCGCCCCAAAAAAAAGAAGCAGCCAGCGCTAGCGTGATCCCCGCGACGCCGCCCGAAAATTCCAATCCCGAAATCCGGAGCTCCGGAAACGAGAGCAGGTATGCGCCGAACATCCCGACAAGCGCCCAGAGCCAGAAGCGTCTGCTCAGTTTCTCCCGCAGCAGAACCGCGGCCAACAGTATAGCGATGAACGGCTGGGTCTTTTGCAAAAGGATGGCAACGGATGGGTTGATGTAGTGAAAGCTCTGCGTGAAAAAAACCGTGGCCAGCGCCGAGCCCCCGAACGCTATAAAAACCACCGCCAGCCACTCTCTCCAGGAAAGATCGCGGAATTCCGAAAAATACTTTGCGAGGAAAACCAATACCAGCGCCGCGATGACCAAATGCTCCATAAACACGATCGTGGTCGAGGATAGGTCCTGCGTTAGAAGTTTACGAAACGGCGCGTCCACTGCCCACAGGAGGGCGGCTAGCGCCACGAGCCACGGACCGAGTTTGTATTGGTTCATCAAGGTCTGAATCCTGAATTAAGAATTATGAATTAAGCATAATAAAAACCCTGAATTTCAGGGCATACTAGTAACGTCCCCCTTCACTAAAGTTACGGGGGACTCGCTACGCTCGCTTTCTTCCATCCGGACTATAACCGTCGGCTCTGGTATTTCGCCAGATCTGCCCCGACGTTTGTCGGAGCTCGTGGGCTTTTCAACCACCGGTGGGGACTCCCGCCCCGCCCTGAAAGCAATAATAGGATACCATGTAGCTCTCTCCCCTGACTAGGGGAGAGAGGCCCGCCAGAGGCGGGCGGAGAGAGGTTGCGGCTGCTTGAGTTTCGACCTCTCCCTTAATCCCTCCCCACGCCTGGGGAGGGACAAAAATTTAAAGTGCCAAAAGGACAATTCCGCCCACAAGCATGATCGTAATGACTAGCTTGAAAATCAAGTTCGCTTCGCGAAAGTACACGTTTCCCGAAATAGTCGCCCACAAGACCGCCGAACCGCGCTTAGCGGCCAGTATCACTGAAGCGGGGGCAAAGGTGTAGGCAAAGCTGTCCAACAAGTGGCTGGCCGCCGAGGCGAGGGACTGCCCCAGGTACACGGGATTCCGCAGATATGTGAGGGGGTTGCGGCGCTGGACGAGGACCAGCATCCCCAAAAAATAAACGATGATGATCGCTCCCATTAAAAGCTGCTCGGCGACCACGGAATTGAAATGGGAGATGTCGTATTTGAACAGAGAAATGGTGGCAACCGCATTGAGGGCCGTAAAGGTTACGAGGCCGACGCCGTATTTTTTGACCTGTTTGCCGGCGAAAATCAAGAGAAAACAGACGATAATCAGCCCGATGCCCGCGACCTGTGTCGGTCTGATAGTGTAGGCTAGAAGAAAATCGACCATCAGCAAAAGCGGGATAGTCCCGACGCGGATAAACCCGAAAGAGCTACGATCCGCTCGGATGATGGACAGGAGAGTAAAATGACTTTGCAGAATTTCCAGCACGGCCCGTGCGAGAAAGGTCGGCAAAGCCGCCGCGACGAAAACAAACGAGCCTTTGCTAAAAAACGCTATTCCCAGAAAAAGCAGCTCGCCCCAGATGAGCTGTAAAAATCCCAAGGCGTAAAGAAGCGACTCGTCGCGCTGTCCCCGGTCCTTGATTATCGAATCAGAAATCTCGGAGAAGAACTGTCCGATGGAGATGAGGAAAACTCCGAACATTGTTTATTTCTTGTTTTTGAAAAATTCGCGCGCCGACACTTCGTCCGCGTGCATTTGCAGCCGCAGGGCTTCAGCGTCGGGGAACTTCCGGCTATCCCGGTGCTTTTGATAAATTTCCAATTCAATCTCTTGCCCGTACAAATCACCTTTGAAATCCAGCAGATGCGCTTCGGCCCGCTTATCCGTTTCGCCGAACGTCTCGGGCGCTCCGACAAAAATCACCGATGGCCAGCTGCCTCCGCCAACCGCGGTCTGGCCAAAAAAAACTCCTTCCCCCGTCCCCGGCGGAACGTCAATGTTGGCCGTTGGGTAGCCGAGCTTGGCGCCACGCCCCAAGTGCCGACGAACCACGCCGCGGAGCCTAATCGTCTTCATCAGCTTCTTCCAGTTCAAACACGTCGATCACCGGCTCCTCGTAAGGATGAGCTTTGCGGATCCGGAAAACCACCTCTTTCAGGTCTTCTTTCCTCACCACTGTCTCAATTCGTTCCTCCTCTACCTCCTCTAGTTTGCCGACTACGCCAACGGCGGGTTTTGCCCCGGCGAGCGGGCGAAACCGGCCCGTTCCTTTCACTGAAAAAGAAGTGGAATCATAGTTGCCGACCTGTCCCGCTCCCGCTTCGGCGAAAACCTGGCGGATTTTGTCCGCGTCGGAAATAGGAACGTAAACTACTATTTTGAAATTTTTCGCCATTAATGACTTTCCTTGTAGCTCTCTCCCCAAGTGCTGGCCATTCGGCCTCGAGCTCATGGTCGAGAGAGGAGAGTTGGAGAGAGGTTGTAACGGCCTCATTTCGACCTCTCCCGCCCTTCGGGAACCCTCCCCGGGCCTGGGGGAGGAAAAGTTCAGAATGATACCAATCTGCTCGTTTTATACAAATGAGGCTTATACGCCTTCGCTCTCACTATCTTAACGCGGAGTCCCCTTTCCGCCAATTTTTCCCGCAGTTTTTCCGTGAATGCGCTCTGATCGTAACCGAGGACAATGACCGAGGGCTTGATGTTCGCGATATGCCGGAGATAATCGATTTTCGAGCCGAACACGACTTTGTCGACAATTTTCAGTGATTCCAATAATTGCCTTCTTTCCGCTTCAGAATGCCGCGCACTGTGGCCCTTGATCTTGAGCACAAACTTTTCGCGGGCGAGCGACACTATCAAAAAATCGCCGTATTTTTTCGCCTGCCGCAAAAATGAAATATGGCCGGGGTGGATAACGTCAAATGTGCCAAAAACCAATACGCGCTTCATTGTTCAATAACCTGTTCTTTCTCAGGGGAGGCTCTCTTGAGGTTCTTAACTACTCGCTCTGCTGCATAGCTGGGATTCATCCAGCCGGCATAACCTTCCGGTTTCTTTTTTCCGAATATCGAGGTCCTCATACCGCCGGGGTGAACCGCTAATACACTGATACCGTGCGGCTGAGCGGCCATTCGTAAGCCCTCGGTAAAACCCCGCGCTGCCCATTTGCTGGCTGAATACGCCAGCGACCTGGGCCGGCCAATCAACGCACTCGAAGAAACAATGTTTAGAATTGTTCCACCACCCTGCTTCTTCATCACCTTCAAAGCCTCTCTGGAGCCGTAAAATGTCCCAAAGAAATTCACCTCCATCACCGAGTGCGCTTTCTTGGTGTCAATATGTTCCAGATCACTTCTAGGGATGTATATTCCAGCATTATTTATCCAGATATCAATCCTTCCTAATTTTCGAATAACAAAAGCGGCGAGTCCTTTTACTTGCTTCTCTTTCGATACGTCAGCTACATAACCGGTTGTCTTTAGCCGACGCGTAGTACGCCCGAGCTCCTTCCTGCCCCTCGCAGAAATAACGACCCTGGCCCCTTCGCGAACAAACGCTTCTGCGAGGGCCCTTCCAAAGCCCTTGCTTCCTCCTGTTATGACTGCAACTCTATTTTTCAACTTCATTTTTAAATTCTGCCCGTTTAATTATCTCCGCAGTTAAAACAATATCCCGGATGGTCGATCGGCTCGCTGAGGTGCGAGCGGCAAGCGCCTTCGATGCAAAGATACACCGCGCTGTTCACGTCAAAATCGGCGGCCCATGGTTCAGTTGGAAACTGGCAACTCCCGGGATCACCGATGGCGCAGAACCGGATGCTGACCTGGTAAATCGGCGACCCGTCGTCGGGGTCCACCCAGTTGTCCCAATCGTAGACGCTTCCCGGCCACGGACCGTCCGGCCAATCTCCCGCCCCGAGGTAAGGCTCCAAACCGGCGGGCAGGTCACGATTCGCGTCCGGCGGATATTCCCCGTCATTGTCGAAAGCATAAAAAGCCAGCGCTTTTGCCAATTCCTGGGTTTCCTCCTGCGCCCGGGCCAGATATGCCTTTTTTCTGCTGCCGTTAAGACTGACGAGCACGATTCCGGACAAAATTCCGATGATGGCTACCACCACCAACAGTTCGATCAAAGTAAATCCTAACTGTTTTTTCTTGCCGCCCTCTCCCCTTGAAGCAAGGGGAGTTGGAGGGGTTATTTCGGTCAGCAGTTTTGCAAAGACACCCTCTGAATTTTCAATAACTTCATTATTCCAGAACCTAATAACTTTGATATCGTTAGCTTCTAGAAAGTCGGCTCGTTTCCCATCGTCGGCCTTTATTTCATCTTCATTATGCTGGCCGCCATCGATTTCAATGGCCAACCGCTGTTCCGGGCAATAGAAGTCTAAAACATACCGCCCCACGCTATATTGACGGAGAAATTTCAGGCCTTTCACTTGCCTCACCCGGACCAAATTCCAGACGATTCTCTCTGCCTCGGTCGTGCTCTTTCGAAGTTTCCGGCGAATTGTTTTTAAACGCGTGTCGTTATACAAACTAATAACTCCCCTTGACCCCTCTTACTTTAAGAGGGAAACTATGCATTTTTGCCCCCAGTAGGAATCGAACCTACATCTCAGGCTTCGGAAGCCCACACTCTATCCATTGAGCTATGGGGGCATTAGGCGGGTCGGGCGGGTATCCGCTTCAATCTCCGAACGGTTTCGGGACGTCGAGGTGAGCGCGAGCAATTCCGAACCAGAAAAATTAAATAGGCCCCACCGGTATGTCTACATCGGCACTCTGAACCAGGTCGCTGTGCTCCACTTTGAAATAGCACATCCAAGCAATCTCCGTACCCTTTTTTACATCAATAAACACCGAAAAATCGATTGGGTCGAGATAAAAAGTTTGGTAGTAGTCAATTCTGATCAGGTCATACTGGCCAAATCTGTTATCCACTTCTTCTCGTGAAATATGACTCGCTAAATCTATTATGTACTCCTGCATAAAAGAAGTTCCCGATTTATAGCTTTGTCGAGGCGTAGCCCCGCTACCAATGTCCGCATTGTCGGCCTCAATTCGCTTAGCCACTGCCGAGTCTGCTTTCCGAATTCTGTCGGTCAGTTCATGAAAAAGTTCTGGCTTTATCAGTCCCAAATGGCCCTTAAGAAAATTTTGGTAATCCACCGAATTGACGCCCTGAAAAAACTCCTCGAGAATGTTTTTCTCGTCCCTCACAACTTCTAGCCTTATTTCGTCTGTTTTACCAGATACTGCCCCCAACGTGTTTGGAAATCCCAACTCATGAAGCAGGGCGTTTGCTTTTCCTATGTTCTCCTCCCTTGGATAAAAGTAAACCAAAATACGCGGATAGTAATTATGGCGGGTATTTTCTTCTTCAGCGATGCATGATTTCACTTCTGGGCTCGCCGATGGTAACTGAGATAGGACTTCCATTTTGCGCTTACGAATACTGGAGGAGAAAACTGCATCAACCAAAAAGACAAAGACAAGTAGTCCGACCAATACTCCCAGAATTTGCAGCAACGAGAATTTCCTCATAACATTATCACTTTATTATACTTTCAAAAACTTCGCTTTCCGCGGGTCGATTTCCACAACCAAGTCCTTCCTTTCGATGACGATTTTCCACCCCTTTTTCTTTGCGTGAGCCGCGAGAGTGGTGTTGGGGTTGAACGCGATGGGGTTATCCACCAATTCGAGGAAACCGATGTCCGACTCCGTATCGCCCACCCCGATCGAGTCGCGCATGCTGAGGTGATGCGCTGTCACATAGCGCACGATGACCTCCTTCTTGTAATGCGACGGAAGATGGAGGGCCACGCCAGTGTAGCGGCCCCGCTCGTCAACCCCCAGCTCCGACCCGTATATTTTATCGAATTTCAGGAATCGGTTGTACTCCCGCACGACCTCCAAAGGTGAACCGGATATGCAGATCGTGAAATATTTTCTGCGCAGGTCCGCAAGGAGCTTGCGGGTATAGCGATAGGTGCGGTACTTCTGCTCCCTGACCACCTCGCGGCTGGCGCGGATGATCTCGGAGCGTTTTTTGCCCACGATGGACCGGTGGTAAACCTGCACAAGCTCGTTTATATAATCATCGTAATGGCCCTGGCGATTGAGCCACTTCACTTCGAACGAACGAACCCTCGCCAAGACACTCGGCGAAAAGATCTTCCGTCTCACCAGTTTAGTGAACAGCTGAATCACCAAACTAGAACGGAAGATCGTCCCGTCGATATCGAAAATGGCGATAGGCCTCATAAAGCGATACGAATGACCTGAATCCACACCCGAATGATGCGAATATTTGCAGATACTATTCGTGACATTCGGATGTAATTCGTAAATTGGGGTCGCTACTTTTTAATCGGAATCAGGAACTTCTTCGGATTTTTGTCGAGGTCGATGAAATCATCAACCACTTCCACGAGCCGGGACGAAGAACTCTTGCCGAACGCGATGAGTTCCGCCCGCACCCCGAAATTCTTCACATAGTCCACCAGCGGAATATAGTCACCGTCGCCTGAGGCGAGCACGATGGCATCGAGCTTGTTCATCTGTTTGATGATGTCCATGGTGATGCCGACATCCCAGTCGCCTTTCTTGATCCCCCCGAAGAAAACCTGCAGATCCTTGGTCTTGACTTCGAATCCCGCCTTCTGCAGGGCCTCGAAAAACGTGTGCTCCTCCGGCATCTGCGCGCGGATCACATAGGCGATCGCTCGGATGAGTTTGCGTTCACCAACCACTTCCTTCAAAAGCGCCGAATAATTGACCCGGGCATTGTAAATATTCCTTGCCGAGTAATAGAGATTCTGGACGTCAACGAAAATGCCGACGCGCTGTTCCTCGTGCTTGGTGCTGAAAACATCAAATACGTCTTTTATTTCCATAAAATTACCTCAAACCCCCTCCTCACCTCCCCCTCGCTAAGGGGGAGAAAGCGGGGGTGAGTTATCCCCCGTCCGACCGCCGCCGGGAGTGTCGATTTGTAAATTCGCCGCGTTGCTAATCGCAGTCTTCAGTTTAGCATAGTCATTGAGCACCGTTCCCATGGTGTTACCGGAATTTTTGACGTGCGTAGAGAGCACCTCCAGGTTCCGGCCGAACTTCTCGCTCTCCTGCCTGATGCCGGTGATCATGGCGAGGATTTGTCCGGCTTTTTCGCTGATTTGTTCGCGCCGCAGTCCCAGCAGTACGACCTGCAGATGCAGATATAAATTCTGCGGACTCACGAAAAATACTTTCTTCTCTCTTGAATAACTGACAATGCCCGTGTCTTCCGAAACCTCAGAATACAGGCCCTCACTGGGAATATACATTAGCGCAAAATCAAAGGTCCCTTCCTGGGGCAGTATGTATTTCTTTTGGATCTCATCCACCCGCTTCTTGATATCCTTCAGGAATGCTTTCTTGAGTCCCTCGGCCGCCTCCTCCGTTTTTGCCTCTTTGTAGAGACGAAAATTCTCGAGACTGAATTTGCTGTCTATGGGCAGAATGTGGTTGCCTACCCGCACCATCGCGTCCACCACTTCCCCGCTTCGGAACTTGTGCTGAAATTCGTACGCGGTGCGAGGAAGGGCCTGGCGCAGAAGCTCCTCGAGAATTTCCTCGCCGAAATTCCCGCGGGCCTTCGGGCTGGCCAAAACCTCGGAGAGCTTTCGTATATCCGGGCCGATCTGGGCGAAGCCCCCCAGCTCCTTCTGGAGCGCGCCGATAAAGCGCGCGGCGTTATCGAGCCGGTCACTGATGGTCTTGTTGGTCTCGTCGATTCGCTTCTGCATCGTCTCGGAGGATCCGCGCATTTCCTTGAGCCACTCGAGGAGGACCTGCTGTCCCTGGTCGGGCTTCGGCCGGCGGGTCAGAAAATAAATGACCGCCCCGAAACCAACGATGACAATAGGGATGAGGAGCAGTTCAAAATTCATTCAGTTACGCGCGTTAAAAGTGTCATGCCCTTTTCATTTTCTTGATTGTGAGCCCGTTTGTGCTGCCAGAGGTTGCCGATTCCATACCCCAACGTCGCGAGCAAGGGATAGCTGCCGGCGAAAGCCAAACCAATCACAACTGCCAGGGCTCCGAAAAAACTGTGATGAACCCGATACCCGCGCAAAACTAAACGAGGGAGACTACCCCGCCGCCGCTTCAGCAGACTCTCGGCGAAGTGATGCCCCAGAAAACTCAATGAAACACTTAAAGTTAACGTAACTACATAATTCATATAAAAAGTATAGCATAAAATAACTCTTGAAAAATTTCCTTGATTATGTTATGCTCTCAACTACTCGTAGCGGGGTAGAGCAGTCTGGTAGCTCGCGAGGCTCATAACCTCGAGGTCGTGGGTTCAAATCCCACCCCCGCAACCAAAAAATTTGGCTCCCAAAATAATCTGTTTTGGGGTGACAAGCCAGGGTAGCTCAGTCGGTTAGAGCGAGGGACTCATAAGCCCTAGGTCGTCGGTTCGATTCCGACCCCTGGCACCAACAAGCGAGGACCCGTGGTGTAGCCTGGTCTAACACGTCTCCCTGTCACGGAGAAGATCGCCGGTTCAAATCCGGTCGGGTCCGCCATAAAAAACTCCCTCATAGGGTGTTTTTTGTTTAGTTTAAAACTGATGTTCCTTTTTGTTTCAAAAACTCTAGCGCTGCTTTCTTGTCCTTTATCTTCCCTGCCAGCTTCTTCTCTTCCAAAAATTTCAAAACCTTGCCAACGTCCGGCCCCGGTTTGAGCTTCAATATTTTCATCACTTCATCGCCCGTGAGGAGAGGTTTTTTCATTTCCGGCTGTCGGGCCAGGTTCCTCAGCACCCGTTGCCACTCCCGATAACCTGGGGGTTCGCGATTTGGTTTACCAGACGGGCGCAGCGACGCGGCGTTATCGGCGGCGTAAAGTTTCAAAAGATCCGCAAAATACGGATGCAGTGCCCACTTGCGCTTGGTCGAAAGCTTCATTTCGGCAACGTCAAAGGGAACCATATGATTTTTGACCAACCAGATGATTTTGTCGGTTTCCTGCCGGCTAAATTTCAAACGCTCACATATCTTTTTGGCGATTGCCGCGCTCTCGGTCTGATGACTGTAAAATGTAACGCGGCCGTCGCGCACCGCGCGCGTCTTTTTCTTGCCCATATCATGGAACAGCACGGCGTAGCGCGTCGGCAGGTCGAAACCCTCATCCATTTTCTCGAGGGCGAGAAGCGTGTGCGCGTAAACGTCCCCCTCGGAATGAAGATTACGCGGCTGCGTCACTCCTTGCAGTTCATGTAGCTCCGGCAGGATATGCTCAGTCAGTCCTACGACATCGAGCGTCCCGAAACCCACGGAAACGCGCTCCGAGGCGATAATCCGGTCCAGCTCCTGCTTTATTCTTTCGGAAGAGATTTTTCTGATGAGCTTTGCGTTTTTTTCGATCGCTTTGCGCGCTTCGCGGGCGAGTTCAAAATTCAGAGTTGTTACAAACCGCACCGCCCGCAGCATGCGCAGGGCATCCTCGCGGATACGGGACTGCGAGTCCCCCACGAACGCAACCTGGCGATGGGACAGGTCCGCTATCCCGCCCACGTAATCCACGACCGCGCGCTTGGCGACATCATAAAAAAGCGCGTTGATGCCGAAATCGCGGCGCACCGCGTCCTCGGCGGCGCTCCGGACAAAAGTCACCTTCGAGGGCCGCCGGTAATCTCGGTACGGACCTTCCACGCGAAATGTCGTTACTTCGTAACTCTCTCCGCCCTCCCGCACCGTGACGGTGCCATGCTTGAGCCCCGTGGGGATGGTCCGGGCGAATATTTTTTGGACTGCCTGCGGCCGCGCGTTGGTCGCGATATCGATTTCCTTGATCGGGCGCTTGAGAAGCGCGTCGCGCACGGCTCCTCCGGCGAACAGGGCTTCAAATCCGTTTTTTTGGAGCGTCTGGACAACCCAAAAAGCGCCGGCGGACAACTTTGTCCGATCCGGCCAGCTAAATTTCAATGTCTCGGGAATTTTGGCCGCCATTAATACATTGTACCCTAACTAGGGCTTTTCCGGGGAACCGGGGGCGCGCCGGCCGACATCGCGGTACTTGCGCTTGCCGACGCGCAGTCTGGCGAGCGACCGCTCCAGAGCGGCCTGCGCTTCGGCAAATGACTCGGCATCCTTCACCTCCTCGGTCATTCTTTTGCGCGCCCGCTCCCGCGCTTCTTCAGCCCGTTTGATATCAATCTCCTCGACGTGCTCGGCGGCGTCGGCCAAAATCACGACCTCGTTGCCTGGCCGCACTTCCAAAAACCCGCCGGTCACGGCCAGATACCGCGGTCCGGCTTTTTCAACGATTGTCATTTCGCCCGGCATCAAATTCGCGACCAACGGGATATGATCGGGCAATATGGTCACCTCGCCGAGTTGCGTCGCGCAAGTGACCCGCTCCACTTCCGTTTCCAAAATCACGCGGTCAGGAGTGGCGATGCGAAATTTGAGTGTTTTCGTCATAATTTGTCATTGCTATCCCGATCTTGTGGTTCGGCTTTGCTCACCACCACGAGCTGGCCGAATGGTCGAGGGAGAAGCAATCTCACAGATAGGAGGATCCTTCGTCCTCCAGCCGGCGGACTCAGGATGAAAAAATAGATTTACGATTTTTTCACCTGCTCTATCCCGCCCTTCATGTAAAAATCCTGTTCCGCGACGCCGTCCAGCTCGCCCGCCAGAATCATTTTGAAAGCGCGGATGGTGTCGCGCAGAGGAACGTATTCCCCTTTGCGGCCCGTAAAAGTCTCGGCCACGAAAAACGGCTGGGAAAGGAAGCGCTGGACTTTGCGCGCTCGCGCCACGGTCTGTTTATCCTCGTCGGATAGTTCCTCGATGCCAAGGATGGCGATGATATCCTGCAGATCCTTGTAACGCTGCAGCACGCGCTGGACGCCGCGGGCGACTTCGTAGTGTTCGACACCCACGATGTTGGGGTCGAGAATGGTCGAAGTTGAATCCAGCGGGTCAACCGCCGGGTAAATCCCCAGTTCCGACAGCGACCGGGCCAAAACGATCGTCGAATCAAGGTGACCAAAAGTCGTGGCCGGGGCTGGGTCGGTCAGATCGTCTGCCGGCACGTACACGGCCTGAACTGAGGTGATCGAGCCTTTGTCCGTAGAAGTGATGCGCTCCTGCAGTTCCCCCATCTCGTTGGCGAGAGTCGGCTGGTACCCGACCGCCGAAGGGATGCGTCCCAGCAGAGCGGAGACTTCCGAACCAGCCTGGGTGAACCGGAAGATATTGTCGATGAACAGGAGCACGTCCTGTTTTTCCTCGTCGCGGAAATACTCGGCAAAAGTCAGCCCGGAGAGCCCTACGCGGGCCCGCGCTCCCGGCGGCTCGTTCATCTGCCCGAAAACCAGGGCGGTTTTGGCAAGCACTCCCGACTCTTTCATTTCATGATAGAGGTCATTGCCTTCGCGAGTGCGCTCCCCAACCCCGGCGAACACGGAGAATCCGCCGTGCTCAGTAGCGATGTTGCGGATGAGCTCCTGGATGATGACCGTCTTTCCCACGCCGGCGCCGCCAAACAGGCCGACCTTGCCTCCTTTGACGATCGGCGCGATGAGGTCGATGACTTTGATGCCGGTCTCCAAAATCTCCGTCTTGGTGGACTGAGAAGTGAACTTCGGCGTCGGGCGGTGGATCGGGTAGCGTTTCTCCGCCTCCACAGCGCCTTTCCCGTCAATCGGATCGCCGAGCAAATTAAACATCCGTCCCAAAGTTTTGCGGCCGACCGGCACGGAAATCGGAGAACCAGTGTCGCGCACGTCCGCTCCGCGCGTCAGCCCGTCTGTCGAATCCATCGCGATGGTACGCACTACTCCGCCGCCCAGCGCCTGGGACACCTCGAGAATGATTTTGTCCCCGCGACCCGTGCCGGCGGCGATCGCCTGGGTTTTCGGACGCGCGACCTCGAGGGCGTTATAGATGGCGGGCTGATGCCCCTCAAATTTAACGTCCACCACCGGACCCAAAACCTGACTGATTTTTCCTGTTGCCTGCTTATTCACCATTTTTCTTTTCAAATTCCGTTAATAATACACCAATTCGGTCCATGAAATTATCCAATTCCGCGATTGCCACGTCGTCTTCGGGCCCGGAAATGTTATCCCATTCATTCCTGATCTCATGGTAGTGCGCGCTTTGTTCCGGCGACATCAAGCCTTGTTCGGAATACTCGGCAAGGGAGCGCATCGCCCCCTGTAATTCCGCCATGACTCCGGCCCGGGTTTCCCCGACGCTGCTTTCTCTGTCCCCCATAACGCTAATGATTTATGGCTAATTGTCCGGCCACTATCTCGCTGATTTCCTTGGTGATTCCCGCTTGCCTGATCTGGTTATAATCCAGCGTGAGCTCGCGGATGAGATCTTGGGCGGCGTCAGACGCGTTCTTCATCGCTACCATCCGGGCGGAGTGTTCCGCCGCGTTGGTCTCCAAAAGGGCCTGATACAGATTCATCTCCACGACCCGGGGCAAAAGTTTCTCAAGGACGAGGTCCGCAGATGGCTCAAAGAGAAAATCAGTGGTGGGCAGTGTGAGGGGCTCCTCCTCCCATAGCGCCGCCTGCTCTAAACGCTGCGATAGCGGGAGCAGCTCCAAAACGCGCGGCTCCTGGCGCAGGGTACTCAAAAACTCCATATATACCAGCACCACCCGGTCATACCGCCCGTTCACAAAGTCGTCCGTAACGAGCCTCGAGAGCGGCAGGATTTCGGCCGGGCCCGCGGCGATGTCCTTCTTTTCAAACTCGGCGGCGAGGGTAAAGCCGCGCTGACGAACCGTCATTGCTCCTTTTCTGCCGATAGTGATAAACTCGAAACCCTTTCCTTGCTCGCTTTTGACGTAGTTGAGCGCGGCGCCCACGAGGTTGTTGTTGAAACCGCCGATCAGGCCGCGATTGGATGTTAGCAAAATAACGCCAACCGAACGGACCGTTTGCGGCTTCCTGAGCAAACGATGAATGCGAAAATCCGCCCGGCCGCGGAGGTTTCTAATCATTTCGCGCACCAGACTGGTATAAGCGCGGGTGGCAACGGCCTGCAGCTGGGCTTTCCGCATCTTGGCCGCGGCGACCAGTTCCATGGCTTTGGTTATCTGCCTGGTAGAACGGACCGATTTGATTCTGCGGCGTAAATCTTTAGTCGAGGGCATAAATTTAGGTAAAACTCGAAATTCGAATATCGAAGCTCGAAACAAATTTTAATCCCTCAAATTCCAAATTCAAAACTTTTAGAATTCCGGATTTTGAATTTATATATTTTTTCGGATTTCGGATTTCGTGTTTCGGATTTTTAAGCATAGGATTTTTTGAATTCCGCGATCAAACGCTTAAGTTTCTCTTCCATTTCTCCCTCAAGCTCCTTCTTCACCCGGATATGCGTCAAAAGCTCCCGGGCGTTGGCGCGGAGATACTCATGGAACTTTTGTTCGAACTCCCGAATTTTTTCGACTGGAATGTCATCGAGATACCCGTTGGTGCCCGCGTAAATGATTGCTACCTGGCTTTCCACCGGCAGGGGCGCGTACTGAGGCTGTTTGAGAACCTCGACCATCCGCCTGCCGCGCTCGATCTGTTTCCGGGTCCCCTCGTCGAGGTCCGAAGCAAACTGAGCAAAACCCGCGAGTTCGCGGTACTGCGCCATATCGAGACGAAGCTTCCCCGCGACTTTTTTCATCGCTTTGATCTGCGCCGATGAGCCCACGCGGGACACGGAAATCCCGACATTGAGGGCCGGCCGGATGCCCTGATAAAATAAATCCGTCTCGAGGTAGATCTGCCCGTCCGTGATGGAAATGACGTTGGTCGGCACGTATGCGGAAACGTCGCCGGCTTGGGTTTCGATAATCGGCAGGGCGGTGAGACTGCCGCCGCCGAAGTCCTTGTTGAGCTTTGCCGCACGCTCCAGCAATCGCGAATGCAGATAAAAAACGTCCCCCGGGTAGGCTTCCCGTCCCGGCGGCCGCCGCAGCAGCAGCGAAATCTGCCGGTAGGCCACCGCGTGCTTGGACAAATCATCATAAACGACCAGCACGTCTTTGCCCTGATCCATAAAATACTCGCCGATCGCGCAGCCCGCGTACGGGGCGATGTACGAAAACGCGGCCGGTTCGGAAACACCGGCCAAAACGACGCAGGTATAGGCCATGGCGCCGCGATCGGTCAGTTCCTTGACGATTTTAGCGACTTTGGACTCTTTTTGCCCGATCGCGACATAAACACAGAGCATGTTCTGATCTTTTTGGTTGAGAATCGCGTCGATCGCAATGGCCGTCTTGCCGGTCTGCCGGTCGCCGATGATGAGCTCGCGCTGGCCGCGGCCGATAGGAATCATCGCGTCAATCGCCTTGATGCCGGTCTGCACCGGCTGCCGAACCGCCTCCCGAGTAATCACGCCGGGCGCGACTTTTTCCACTGGATAATAAGCCTCGCTCTTCAACGCGCCCTTGCCGTCCACCGGCTCGCCGAGGGGATTGAGGACGCGCCCGATGACGCCCTGGCCGACCGGCACGGAAAGGATCCGTCCGGTGCCGCGGACAACACTGCCCACTTTGATGGCTTTCTGGTCGCCGAGAATCACGGCCCCGATTTCATTTTCCTCCAGGTTGAAGGCGACTCCGAAAATTTTTCCGGAATCGGTCTCGAATTCCACCATTTCCTGGGCGGCAACCTGGGACAGCCCTGAGATTCTCGCCACTCCGTCGCCGACCCGGAGTACTTCCCCGACTTTTTCAAATCGGCTCTCGGTCTTAAACCCAGCGAGACGTTCCCGAAGTTCCTTGATGATTTTTTCTGTCTGCGCCATATTAGCTGATCAATTTCTTTTTAAGATCCTGGAGATTCCTGCGAAGCGAGGCGTCTAGGAGTTCATCGCCGATTTTCACCACTACGCCGCCGATGAGCCCCTCGTCCACTTTTTTCTTGAGCTCGACCTGGCCGCTGATATACTCATTGAGCTCCGCGACAATCTTTTTTTCCTGTTCGGCGCCAAGCGATTTGGCCGTTGTTACTTGGGCAGTGACAATTCCTCGCGCCTCTTTTTCGTAAGCTGAAAATTCGCTCTCGATCGCATCTAGATTCCCGATATCCCCGTTTTCCTTCAGTACCGCGACAAAATTATCCAAAACTTTTTCCTGTACCGCCGGTGATGTTTGAGAAATCGCTTGGTGCAGTGCGGCCGCATATTGTCTGGGTGTATATCTCACTTTCGTATTCCTTACCTCACCTTTTATTCCTCTCCGATACCGGAGAGGGTAAGGGTGAGGTTGCAAACTCATTTAAAACTTTTAATAACTTCCTCAATCAGTCGTTTATCTTTTGTGCCATCCAATTTCTCGCGCAGGATTTTCTCCGTCGCCATTACCGTTAGCCCCGCCACCTCCTCCCGGAGCTCCGCCATCATCTGATCCTTCTCCGCGGCAATGGTCCGCTTCGTCTCCTGCAAAATCCGGTCCGCTTCGGCGCGCCCCGCAGCGACCGTTTCCGCCTTTGCGCTGGCGGCGGCGGCGTTAGCCTGATTCAAAATTTCCTGTCCCTGGACGCGAATGCGGCGGAGCTCCCCCTCCTTGTGTTCCTCGAATTTTTGCAGACGCTCCTCGATGTCCTGGGCTTTCTTCAGTGACTGCTCGATTTTTACCCGCCGCGATTCCAGCGCCCCTACCACCGGCTTCATCACCCATTTCCACAAGATAAAAAGGACAATGCCGAAATTCAGAAGCTGAGCGAGAAACAATTTCCAGTTAATCCCCAAAGTGCCGATGAACCCGGCGGATCCCTCGGGGTGTTCGGCCGCCGCTTCAACGGCTTGCTCGGTGGCTAAAGTTATGAGTGACGATAAGTCCATAAGCTAACCTCTCTCCTGCTCTCCCCATGCATTGGGGAGAGGGCTATTTCCCCCTCACCCTCCCCTCCCCAGGAAGATGGGGAGGGATCAAGGGAGAGGTCGAAAAACTACAAAATGAACGTTATGACCAGCGCGTAAATCGCGATGGCTTCGGCAAACGCCATACCAAGAAGCATGGGGACAAAGATCTTGTCCGCCGATTCCGGGTTGCGGCCGATGGACTCCATCGCCTTTGAGGCAGTCTTGCCAATGGCAATCGCTGGCGCGATACCGCCGATCGCGATGGTCAGGCCTTTGACGATTGTCCCGATTGTTTCGGGGTCCATATTAATTTTCTCCTTTCTTTTGGCACCCTGCTCGACTCTTTTTTTGGGTTTATAGTCGGCGGGGCCATTAAGAGTAATAAATCCAAAAATCAATGCGCAGCTTCGACCTCCATGGTCGCTATAGTTAAGTAGACTAGCACCAGCATCGCAAAGACAACTGCTTGAATTAATCCGACCAGGATCTCCAGAGCGATAAAGGGCAAGGGAACGACAAATGCCAGCAAACTAGCCATCACGGTCAGGAGCACTTCCCCCGCAAAAACATTACCGAATAAACGAAGGGACAGGGAAACCATTTTGGCGACTTCGGAAAAAATCTCGATGATGCCCACTGCAAATTCGACAAACGCCACGAAAATGCTAACGCCGCGTTTCTCTCCCTTCGGGAGATCTCCCGTAGGGCGACGGAAGCTCCGCCAAATGTCGCCGAGCTTCACGAACTTGTTCGCATACTTCCAAAACCCAATCGCCACTATTCCGAATATGTGAGAGGCGGCTACTCCCAGCACGGCCATTGCCAGGGTCATATTTAGATCGGTATTGGCCGGACGGAAAATCGGCACAAGTTCTGCCTCCCCATGCACAGTGAGCCAACGGCCGATGGAACCGATACCGGGAAAAATCCCGAGCCAGTTGGAGATGAGGATGAAAAAGAAAAGTGATCCGACAAGCGGAAGAAACCTCAGGGACTTCTTGCGGTCGTGGGTGACCTGGTCCACGTATCCGAGCAGAAACTCGAATATGCTCTCCACGAAGTTCTGTAGCTTTCCTGGAATTTCCCTGGTCTGTTTCCGCATCATCAGCCCCAGGATCAAGAACAAAACCAAGACAATCGTGGAATTGATATAAGTATTGGTCACGGGCAGGGGTCCGATTTGAAAGATTGTTTCCGCCGCGAGAGGGGGTAAGGCTAACATGACTTACTGCTTACAACTTATCACTTACTACTCTTGAAATAATTCCTGAATTTCCGATACATCCAAAAACTCGTTGAGACGATTGCTGCCAAAATTCCGATGAGCGTGAGGAGCGGATAGGTGTCACTGCGTTGGTCAAGCCACTTGCCGAAATAGCCAAACGCGACGACGGGCAGGGCGATGATGAAGCCTAGCTCAAAAGCGAGCCTGACCATCTCTGATTTTTGAAGGTTCGGTTTGTTTTGTTTCTGCTCGGAACTGTCCATGATTGCCCTTTATCTTAACAAAAAAAGCTTTATCTGGAAAGCTTTGGAGCTTAAACCTGCCTAAATTTTCCTTTGTTTTCGCGTTTTGTGTCAAGGCACAAGGGTGTTGACAAGAGGAGAGATTTTTGCAAAACGTCTCCCCTATTCTTTTCCGCCTGCCTCAGCCACCTCCCGGAATCCCCTCCTACTCCGCCGGCTGGCGGATTCGGTGGGCAAGGAACCTCTCTTTTGTGCTGCGGCATTCACCCCGCACCTTCCATAGCCGATGGTCGGAATCGAACCGACGACCTTCGCTTTACGAAAGCGCTGCTCTACCAACTGAGCTACATCGGCATAAGAAGGTGCGGGGCCAGCTACCTTATTGGGGTGGCTCGGGCAGACGGACAATTGCTATAATAATATCAACAAATATGCGCGGGCACAATGAAATCAAAGCGATAATTTTTGACTGGGGCTGGACGCTTTATGACCATGATAACAATACCGAAGCCCCCGACGCTGATGAGGTTTTGCGTTTTATCCAAAAAAAGGATATCCGATTGGTTGTGGCGTCCCTGGCCCAAAGAGCGGCGGAGCGCCAAAATGAGATAGAAAACTCGCCATTGGCGAAATATTTTGAGTTTATTATTACCACGGATTTTGACCTAAGTCCTGACAAGGACAAAATCCTTGAGACGGCGGTCCTCCGTCTAGGGCTGCCTCGTTCCAAAATACTAATAGTCGACGATAGGACCGTGAGAGGAATCAGGTACGGAAATTCAAACGGCCATCCGACTGTCTGGCTCAAAAAAGGGAAATTCGAAAGCGAGCTCCCCGACGATTCAACCGGAGCGCCAACTTACACGATTCATGAGCTTTCGGAGCTAAAAATAATCGTTTAGTTGACATTTCGGGAAAACTAGTATAAAATAGTTTCTAAAACCTAAAGATTCATTCGGTCTTTTTGTTTTCCTGGCAATCCGCACTACACCACCAAAAACTCAAGGAGGAAAAGTTGCAGCTACCACTTAACGATGCTGACAAAGCTCTAATCCGTGCTATGCGCGACGCGCACGTTCTCGAGGACGTCGACGGCCACAGGCTTGATCCGGCCGGAGTTATCCCCGTGACCTGCGCTGACGGTCATCGTTTCCGGGACATCTTCGACCACATCGAACAGATCCTATCCGTTCACGGCAATTCCGCTGAACGATGCGTTCACCCCCTTACCAGACACGGCGGTCCAATGAGGCTCGTCCCCAAGTGTCCCGCAAACAAACCGGGCCGCAGCACGGCGATTGACTACCAAGACGAAGTGCTTGAGGCATGCGAGATCAAGAATATCAACACCATCGCTCTCGTGAATCACGCACTTTGCGGCAAGGCTTGCCAGTGCGGGATCTCAGTTGTCCGCAGTATGACTCTCATGTTCGAAGGCAAGCAGCTCCTCAAGAAGAGGTCGCAAAAAATCACGGTCGCCTGCTTTCAGCATGTGGACTGGGGAGACTCAAAGCGCACGTACTTTATCCGTCGGGAACGTTTCCTGCGCTGGCAGGTCGCCGGCGCCCAAGTCCTCGAACGCCTCTCCGGGCCACCCTCACAAATCGCCGCAACTCTCTAAGTACGGCCGCGCGACGAACTTCGGTTCGTTGCGCGGCTCCCCCACTTTAGTCAAATTCTTTTGATATTAAATTAAGTTTATAACGTGAGTCACACTTGCAAATCCCTTATTATCCACTGTATTGATTTTCGCTTTGGCAAAGCCAAGAAAGAGTACTTGGAAAAGCAAGGGCTTCTCGGCGATACGGACATTGTTTCCGTCGCTGGTGCCGTAAAAAATCTGGTTTCTCCGCACGCTCCCGCTGACGCTGAATTTATCATGCGCCAGATCGAAATCAGCAAACGTCTGCATGAAATAAACGAGATTATCCTGATGAACCACACTGACTGCGGAGCATATGGGGGCAGGACAGCTTTTGGTTCAGACGAGGAAGAGACGAATCAGCATGTCGAGGATATGAGAAAAGCCAAGGACCTTATTTTGGGCAGACACCCAAGCCTGGAAATTACGACTGTCTTGGCAAGAATCTCCCCCCAAGGAGAGATAGATTTTCAAGAGATGGAATAAAAATCCCTTGTTTTAGCCAAAATAAACGGCTCAACGCGTGTTGAGCCGTTTATTTTAATATCATTGTCCTGCCTGCTATCTCAAAGCGGGTAACGGGAATCGAACCCGTGCCACAACCTTGGGAAGGTCGCGTACTACCACTATACGATACCCGCTCCAGTAACAAACAGGTATCAGTTTTAGAAAATTTTTGATGGGCTTCCGCAATGGAAGCCCATTGAATTTGGGGAACGCCGCGCGCTTCGCGCGCGTGGAGTGTCAGGTTCAATCCGAAAACTTTTTTAACGA
>Ga0209343_10001836_pt1 | contig 28267 bp, 24 predicted proteins | sample RifCSPlowO2_02_FD_184026 | JGI IMG/M metagenome (GOLD analysis project Ga0209343, IMG submission 184026) | Groundwater microbial communities from Rifle, Colorado - Rifle CSP2_plank lowO2_0.2 (SPAdes) (version 2) | ecosystem: Environmental > Aquatic > Deep subsurface > Groundwater | place... | reverse complement strand
GCCGCCTTCCTCTTTGGTAAGGATGTAAACCTCGGCTTCAAATTCGGTATGCGGGGTGATGCTGCCGGGTTTGGCCAGAACCTGTCCGCGCTGGACCTCTTCCTTCTTGGTGCCGCGAAGCAGGATTCCCGCGTTGTCGCCGGCCCGGCCCTCGTCGAGCGACTTGTTGAACATCTCGATGCCGGTAACGACGGTTTTCATCGTCGCCTTGATCCCGACAATCTCGATTTCATCGTTGAGCTTTACGATCCCGCGCTCAATGCGTCCCGTGACCACCGTGCCGCGGCCTTCGATGGAAAAGATGTCCTCGATCGGCATCAGGAACGGTTTATCGGTGTTCCTGATAGGCTCCGGGAAATAGGTATCCATCGTGCTCACCAGCTGTTCGATGGATTTGAGCGCCTCTGCGTCGTCTTCCATCGCCTTCAGCGCGGAACCGCGGATAATCGGCGTGTCCTTGCCCGGGTATTCGTATTTGTTCAGGAGTTCGCGGATTTCCTCTTCCACCAAGTCAACCAGTTCTTTGTCGTCCACCATGTCGACTTTGTTGAGAAATACCAACACGTGCGGCACCCCGACCTGGCGAGCGAGCAGAATGTGTTCGCGGGTCTGCGGCATCGGGCCGTCCGCCGCGGAAACAACCAAAATCGCGCCATCCATCTGGGCGGCGCCGGTAATCATGTTTTTGATGTAGTCCGCGTGTCCGGGCGCGTCCACGTGAGCGTAGTGGCGCTTCTCCGACTCGTATTCCACATGGGAAGTATTGATAGTGATGCCGCGCTCTTTTTCCTCGGGCGCGTTGTCAATCGAATCGTAGGTTCGCTCTTTGGCGAGGCCTTTTTTGGACAGAAAGTGCGTGATCGCCGCGGTCAGCGTTGTCTTGCCGTGGTCGACGTGGCCAATGGTCCCGACGTTAATATGGGGCTTGGTCCTCTCAAATTTCCCGACTGCCATTCTCGTTTTTGCTCCTTGTTATGAAACTTAGATGAATTAAATATGTACCAACTATAACAACTTCAGAATGCCCCGTCAAGACCCGTTAGAAAGACCTTTTTGCGACAAACGATTATTTGGAAACATTGAGTGCTTAAAACCCACGACTTTCTAACGGGTCAAGCGGCTCGATTTTGACCTCCTCCGGGCGTTCCACCTCTGAATCCTGCCCACCCTCCAGAAGCTGCGCAGTCAAAACCTGGCGATTGACCTCCTCGATCTCGCGAAGCTTCCCCAAAACCTTTTCTTCCGCCACCGGGAGGATAAGCTTTTGAAACTCATCATAACTGAGCAAGACGGCGTGCGGCTTGCCGTCCTCGACGAGGATAAATTTCCCGCCGATGAGCTTCAGAAGTCTCAATAAATTGTCCAATTCCGGTCCCTGCATAACAATTAGAATAATGTATCTTGAGTCCTGAATTTTGAATCAAAAACCAAGATTCACAATTCTATATTCAGGATTCTATCTTGTTTGTCCCACTCTGATCTTCGCCCCGTCCCCAATGATTTTCTCAGCGATATGTTTGGGTACCTCGGCGTAGTGCGAAAATTCCATGGTGTAGGACGCCTGCCCCTGGGACATGCTCCTAAGCGCGGTGGCATAGCCGAACATCTCGCCTAAGGGGACTTCCGCGTCGATGACTTTGTTCCTGGCCCGATCGCTCATCTGTTTGATCTGCCCGCGCTTGCTGGAAACATCGCCCATCACGTCGCCCATGTATTCCTCCGGCGTGATCACTTCGACTTTCATGACGGGTTCCAGCAAGACCGGGTCGCCCCGGCGCACGCCTTCCTGAAAGGCTTTGGAGGCGGCGATTTTGAAAGCGATTTCCGAGGAGTCCACTTCATGAAAACTTCCATCATAGAGAGCGGCTTTGAAATCCACTACGGGAAAACCGGCGATGACGCCATTGTCCGCCGCTTCCATAATCCCTTTGCCCACAGCCGGGATGTATTCACGCGGGATAATGCCGCCGACCACTTCGTCCAGAAACTCCCTGCCTTTGCCTCGCTCCTGCGGCTCGAGCCGGAGCCAGACATGGCCATACTGGCCGCGGCCGCCGGTCTGGCGGATATATTTTCCCTCGACTTCCACCGTCTTTTTGAAAGCTTCTTTATAGGCCACCTGCGGCGCGCCGACATTGGCCTCGACTTTAAACTCGCGTTTCATCCGGTCCACGATGATCTCCAGGTGCAATTCGCCCATTCCGGAAATGATGGTCTGGCCGGTTTCCTCGTCGCCCTTGATGTGAAAAGTCGGATCCTCCTCGCCGAGTTTCTGCAAAGCGATGCCCATTTTTTCCTGGTCGGCTTTGGTCTTGGGCTCAATCGCCTGGGAGATGACCGGTTCGGGAAAAACGATTGATTCGAGTATTATCGGCTGATCTTCGGAACAAAGAGTATCGCCCGTAAAGGTATCCTTTGGACCGACGAGCGCGGCGATGTCGCCAGCGTAAACTTCTTTGACTTCCTGCCGTTCATTCGCGTGCATCCGCACGATACGGCCGACCCGCTCTTTGTTGCGGGAACGAGCATTTAAAACATAGGAACCGGTGGCGAGAGTTCCGCTGTAAACGCGGAAGAACGCGAGCTTGCCGACGAACGGATCAGTCGCGATCTTGAAAGCCAAGGCGGCAAACGGCTCTGAATCCTGCCGCTGGCGGGTGATCTCGGCGTCGGTCTTTGGGTCGTGACCGCGGACTTCGCCCTTATCCGTGGGGCTGGGCAAAAAATTGCACACTGCGTCGAGGATGGTCTGCACGATGACTCCCCGGCCATCGCCTCCCAAAACCGGATAAAATTTTCCGGTTTGGACTGCTTTCCTAACTGCTCCTAAAAATTCGCTCTGGGTGATCTCCTGGCCGGCGAGATATTTCTCCAGAAGAGCATCGTCACTTTCCACGACTTTTTCCAGCAGCCTGCGGCGATACTCCTCGGCCTTGGGCCGCAGATCCGCCGGAATTTCTTCGACTGCCAAATCTTTGTCTGTGTAGTCTTGGTACGTAAAGGCTTTCATCTGCACCAGATCGACGAAACCGCGGACATCTTTTTCAAAACCGATCGGCAGCTGGATCGGATAAGCATCCGGCGAAAGCCGTTTATGGATCGAGTCCAGACTTTTGAAAAAATCCCCGCCGGTCTGGTTGATCTTGTTGATGAAGCACATCCGCGGCACCTCGTATTTATCGGCTTGCCGCCAGACAGTTTCACTCTGCGGCTCCACGCCCATCTTTCCGTCAAAAACCACTACCGCGCCGTCGAGAACCCGCAAAGAGCGCTCGACTTCGACCGTGAAGTCCACGTGACCAGGGGTGTCAATGATGTTGATTTTGTATTTCTTACCCGAATCGACAGCGGAGAGTTTCGGCGTCCAGAAACTAGTGACCGCGGCGGCCGTGATGGTGATACCGCGCTCGCGCTCCTGTTCCATCCAGTCGGTGACGGTTTCGCCTTCGTGCACGGTCCCGATTTTGTGGATGAGGCCCGTGTTATAGAGGATACTCTCGGTAACTGTGGTCTTGCCAGCGTCTATATGAGCGATAATCCCTATATTGCGCGTCTGTTCAATTGGTAACTCTCGGGGCATACTCTAAAAATTCGAAACTCGAATATCGAAATTCGAAACAAAACGGAAATCAAAAAATTCAAATCTCAAGTCCGAAATTTCGAATTTAGAATTTAGAGATTGCTTCGGATTTCGAATTTGAAATTTCGGATTTACACGCATACTATCTTCTATTGAAACGGGCAAAATGCGCGAACGCCCAGTTGGCTTCGGCCATCTTATGCGTGTCTTCGCGTTTCTTCACTGCCGCGCCCTGATTGTTATTGGCGGCCATGATCTCCTCGGCGAGCTTCACGTGCATTGGTTTGCCCTTGCCGCCGCGCGCCGCCGCGATGAGCCAGCGCATCCCCAGCGTCGTGCGCCGCGGCTCGATGACTTCGAGCGGAACCTGGTAATTGGCGCCGCCGATCCGGCGGGATTTGACTTCCAAAACGGGTGATACGTTTTTGAGCGCCGCATCAAAAATCTGCCGCGGTTCGGTCTTCATCTTTTCTTTGATGTAATCAAAAGCCTTATACACCACTTTCTGGGCAACTGACTTTTTCCCGTTGCTCATCACGTGATTGATAAACTTCGCGACCTTGACGTTGTTGTACTTCGGGTCGGCGGCGATTTTATGTCGTTTGTAACTTCTGGCTTTTCGAGGCATTAAATTAACGGAGAAACTTAAAAACTAGCGCTGTCATTGCGAGGCCGAAACAGCCGAAGCAATCCCGCTGTTGGTGAGATTGCTTCGCTAGCGCTCGCAAAGACACCGATGTTGAATTGCTCGGTTCTTTCGTTTTTCGGTTTTTTGGTTCTTTCGTCACTTCGGTTGTTTGGTGCCATACTTGCTGCGGCTGCGTTTGCGGTTTTCCACCCCGCCGGCGTCGAGTTTGCCGCGGACGATGTGATAGCGCACGCCCGGCAGGTCTTTGACCCGGCCGCCGCGGATGAGCACGACCGCGTGTTCCTGGAGATTGTGCCCGATTCCCGGAATGTAGGCGATGACTTCGTGTCCGTTGGTCAGCCGCACCTTGGCGACCTTGCGGATGGCGGAGTTCGGTTTCTTCGGCGTGGTGGTATAGACCTTGATGCACACGCCGCGCTTGAAAGGCGAACCTTTGGGCAAGGGCACTGGCCGGTTGTGGATGAGGTTCCAAGCACGCTGTAACGCCAAGCTTTTGGACTTGGCTGTTTGCGTCCGTCTGGACTTGCGGATTAACTGATTGATCGTCGGCATTTCGTCTTTACAAAATTGATTCAATAAAAAGTACGGACATTGGTAGCCCCGTACTGTGTAGATTCATAATACCGCGAAGCTTCGGTGAAGTCAAATAACTGGAAACCCGAGTATCAAGCCTGAACTAAACCTCAGGAGTGGTGTCAAAACTGAGCTAAGCAGTCCTGTAACAAGGAACAGAATTATTAGGATAAACCCAAATCTCTCCCAAGACAATATCGTATACATAAATCTATCCGGGCCCAGCCCAGCCAATACTTTTGACCCATCGAGCGGCGGGATCGGCAGCAAATTAAATATCCCTAAAATCAAATTAATATAGACCACCGTGACGAAGAGCTCGAATACTGCATTTGATTCTCCAAGCAACCCGAGCCTTACTGGTATCGCAAAAGCAATCGCCAGAAAAAAGTTGGCAAGCGGCCCGGCCAGGGAAACAAGTATCATGTCTCTTTTGGGGTTCCGTAAATTTAAGAAATTTACCGGTACGGGCTTCGCTGTGGCAAAGAAAAATGCACCCGAGGTTGCCCAAAGCATAAACAGAGGAAGCAAAACTGAACCATACAGATCTATGTGGGGAATCGGGTTGAAGGTCAGTCGGCCGGAAAAACGAGCAGTGCTGTCTCCCAATTTGTCAGCGACCACTCCATGACAAACTTCGTGAAAGACGGCGGAAAAAATCAGGATTATTAAACCTATTATGATTGACGAAAAGTCCACGAAATTAGAATTATGGATCCTGAATTATGAATCAAGGCTCTTTACAAAACTTAAAAATTGCGCTATTATTATTCGTATATTCTATTGATTGAACTTCGCGAAGCAATGACCCAGACCCACAAAATTTGCGCCATCTGCGGCAAAGGGTACAGCCGCTCCCAGTCCCGCTCCCACTCGATGCAGAAGACGCTCCGCCGCCTGCTGCCGAATTTGCAATGGACGCGCCTGCCGGACGGCAAAAGGATCAAGGCGTGCACTAAATGTATCAAATCGGCAGGACGAGGCAAAATCAAGCCACAAAACTTCGCGATTGCGGTAACTAAAGTCGCTATTCCGACTCTGGCCCCGTAGTTCCGCCCGAGGCGGATACTACCGGGGTCAAATCCGCCTCGCGGGGTAAACCCCCACACCATGAGTTCTGTCGTGGTTTTTATTTAATCACATCGCAAACTGATTCCCCTAGTCTACGACGGGCTTAGCCGTGGCTTTCTGGTGGTGTGGGGGTAAATCGCGCCCCGGGGCTTTTATCCTGCCGAAAGCGGAGAAAATCGAAATCGCCGCGCCAGCAGTAGTCTAGGGAATCGGTTCAAAACCCCGCTCACCGGAGCGGAATTTTTTTGTTCTAAATAAACGGCTCAACGCGTTGAGCCGTTTATTTTGCCTTATTAATGGCTTTTTCGGCTGTGTGGCGTGGGCAAGTGACAAGCCGGTCAGCGCGTAAAATAAAGAAATTCCAAAATGATGAGGACAAACCAGCCGATCTGCAGGACAAAAAATGCGCCGATCTGGACAAGCTCAAGCACTTGCTGACTGGAAACCCCGAGGTTTTCCGACACGATGCTGTAAACGTCCTCGAGCGAATCCAATTTTTCGCGAATTGCCTGCCGCCAGCCATCGAGGCGGAATTTCCGCGACAACAGGTCGTAAAAGCGCGCCGAATACCAGTCGCCGATGAGTTTGATGTCCCGCTCCATCGCTTGGAATTGAAAAATCGAATCTGAGCGTAGTTTGATGACCTCCTCAAACGCCTGCGCGACTTCTTTGGTCCGCAACAGCCGCCGCCGCGCTTGGGTGAGAACCGCCGCGCGGGACAGTCGTTCGTCGAGATTGCGATCCAATATCCGATAACGCAAGAGCTGATAGTTAGCCAGTTCCAGGAGTTCGATGGTTTCCTCGAACTCCCCCGCTGGCTCGAAAATGAAAGCGCCGTCCCAGTCAAGAATCACCAGATCATCCTTGGCGTATTTGAACTGGTAGGACAGGGTGTGCTCGACTTCGTTTTCGTCGAGCTCGATTTTTTCTGATTTCAGGAGTCCGGCGATTTTCTTGGCATAGCGGCCCAAAAAAACTTCCGGGTCGCCGCGGTACTCGGAAATCTGGTAAACCGTATACTCCTCGGAGGGCTCCTCTTTACCGCCCTGCTGTTTCACCGAGTCATAGCAAAGATCTAGGAGCTTATCTTTGAGTTCCAGGGTCGTATTGTCGAAAATATTTTTGATCTCGGTCGAGGCCTCGACCACAACCACGTCCGGCTCATAGGCCTTGAGTACCAGCTCGACTGTTTGCTGGCCTACGGTGATTTTCCGCCCTCCCAAAATCGACTGAGAAGGAACGGATTTGGCGAAATAGTGCGGTGCGCTCTTTAGCGTGGGCGGGGCCGTTTCTTTGCCTTTCTTGACCGTGCTGGTCTCGGCGATGACGATTGCGGTGATTTTGTGCATATCAATAGTCCTTCCATTCCAAAACGGCGAGGGCCAAGGCCGCAAAACCGATGGCGACGTTTCGGAAGAGAACCGAAAAGTATTCAAAATTCGAAAACACTATCCCGATCATCATCGCAAAAGCAACAAGCGCCGCGTACCGGACCAGCCAGGGACTCAAAAGCCAGAGAACGAGAAAAACTTCAAACCCGCCAAAAATGGGAAGAAAAAAATTTGCCGGGAGAATGTTTTGGACGAAATCCGGAACGTATTTCAAAAACGCATCCGGGTTCAGATATACCTCAATCGCGGCATAGGCAAACACGAAGGCGAGGCCGAGCCTCAAGAACCAACGGGCGGCTGATATTCTGTTCATGATTCTCTATTTAATTAGCTTATCGGGCTGCCGGGAATCGGACCCGGTCTACATGCACCCCATGCATGCGTACTACCGGTATACTACAGCCCGGCCTGAAAGTTTATTAATTCTATCATTTTTAAAAATTCCTAACAAAAAGAAAGAGAGCCGGGATCGTGTGGGTCGCGAAACCGGCTCTCGTTGAATCTTGGTAATCGCCTAAGCAAGGCTAAGCGGATATCAATGCCCACCTCCCTCGGTAAGTGGAAAATCTGCCTGCTCCCACAACCACGTGAGGTACTGCCTCAACTCCTGGTAAGTCGCGACGTCGCCCTTCGCCTGGTACAAGACTAGCCTGTTCAGCTCGCCTTGGACCATTTCCCACGCTGCGACACCCGTCTCCGGAACGAAGGTATCCGGCGATATGCAAATTGGTGCCGGGATTACGGGAATCAACAACCCATTGCGAGAAAACGTCTTCAGCAAGGTACAATAGGCTCTCAGGAGATGATAGTTCGAGACAAAAAGCGCGCAGCTTGAGATGTGTAGCTCTTGCACCTGCCGAAAGATCCACTCTGCCTGCCCCCTGGAGTGCTCGGCGTGTACCTCGGCGATCACGCCCCGACTTTTTTTCAGATGGAATGGGGATTCCCCGAGGCGATCGAGCGTCAATGGTATAGCAGTTTTCTCGCGCTGATTGTGACCCGCAATCAATAGGTGGCGAGCCCTTGAAGTGCCGCTCTCCCACAATCTGATTGCGTGGGTGAGGCGCCACCACTCGCCTAGTCCGGGCATCACAACGATGGCATCTGCTCGTGCCTCCGCTCGTGGGAGGCTAAAAAGCATCATCGTCATAGCAGCGGCAACATCCGATATCTTGCCTTCGACTACTCGGTCGAGCATGACTCCTCCTCGAAAGACGTATCAGTATAACTGGACTGCGGGGAAAGTCAAGAAGATATTCCTCACAAAAAAAGAAAGAGAGCCGGGATCGTGTGGGTCGCGAAACCGGCTCTCTGGTTTAGAATCTTGTATATTACAGCGCAGCTAGTGAGGCGGGGAAACTGAAGTTCCTCGCCGGTGTGGTAAGGGTTGGGTGAGTTGAGTGGCCACTGGGAAAATGACCGGCTCGTTGTCCTTTGGCAAGTTCCGCCAATTGACCAGTTGAGTTATTCTGTTCCGCAGGTAAATTCGGTCGTCAAAATTCTTGGAGGGATCAGCTCCGGCCATACCTCTCATGGTACGGAGTTCCTGACGCAGTACCGGCAGATCTTCGATTGTAGGCGTAAGAAGAGCTCGCATGCGAGCTTGGCTCATTACTTGTTGCCGCCGTTTAGTCAATCGGCCCACTGGCACCTCCGCTTGTTGCCGAGGCAACCGAAGTGGGCTGGGATGGCGGGTCGAGTGAGAATCGGGGTGCGGCAACCGAACGTTGATCCTGGGGACGAGGACGCTGCTTTGCGTGTTCATGAAAGATAACCCTGGCTGAGCAATACAGTACTAGGTCTTTGTTGTAATCCGACCGCAACTGTACCCGATAGAGAAACAGCCACGCGAGCCTCGTCTCGTCATTGTTTAGTCCGCTCAAATACCCCTTCAAGCGACGGGAAATGTTGGCATGGGACAGCACTGTGTCTCGGAAAGTCAGAAGCCTATTGATCCCCACTGGTAAACCTTGTGGAGCGATGCTGCGCACGAAACAAACTTCTTCGTCTGTGAGTACAAACGCATGCCTCCTGACGACTTTGCGAAAGCAGTCTGGAGACTGCGCGGCTATGGAACGCTTGAGAACGCTCAGTCGATTCCTGATGTTCACCACATCGCTCTTAAGCAACTGAGCGACTTGAGCCGAACTATCAGGAGACAGCTTCCCTCGAAGCCGAACGATCAGCCTTACCACTTCCTTGTCATGCCGCATTCTTTCTGTTCTCCCCTCACTGTATGGTTTTGGACTTTACTACCAAATCGTACCTGGGACACCGTGGTTCCCAAAACCTCCTCCTTTCGCCCGGACTGAGTACGCGGTCATCCTCGAAACGACCACAGATCGCACAAACTACTATCCCGTTGTCGTCGAAGAGCTCGTGCCCGTTGTTGATGGTACTCGGAATGGTTTGAGACTTCTGGGACGGCAGAAAGAGATACCTGTCAAAAAGTTCGTGAATGTTGTCTAGTCCCCCAAGAACTCGCGCTCCTGCCGCTCCAAGGTGGTGTTTACGAATCAGCTCCCCGGGTAAACGCTCGATGTACGAGATGCCCCGGCGAAACCGAAGCGGCGGCAGTGGAATCACTCTGGGCCTCAGAAACCATTTGTTGACATTTTTGACTCGCCCACTGACTTGTCTTCGCAAACTCGCGATGACAGTTTGGGCCTGTTGTTGCCTGTATCGGATGGATTGCTGCATCTGCCAATTGCGCGAATGAGGCTGAAAGTTTCGAAGCTGAGGCAGATCCATTTTTGTCTTAGGTCCTCCTCAGAAACAAATTGTTTTGTACGCTGTTCCGTGGCAGGTGATCATTGGAGGCATACTTAATTGCCTCGCGCTGGACCTTCGTAGGACACGGATCCCCTGTTGGGTGCGTATCTCCACACGGACATCTAAGCTGACCGACGCTCGTCTTTTCTTCCTCTGACATACCAGTCCCCCAGACGAATTGAATTCTACACTAGCTTTGCGCTATTGTTCCTCCCTTGAATTTTAAGTTGCATTCCGTTACAGCGAGAGAAAAACGATTTTTCGCTTGTCTATCCCTGTGCCGGATCAACCCCTTGTTTAACCAAAATTCCGCTTGGGGCGGAACTTAGGTTTTTGCTGCGGGTTTTTCTTGGTAACTGCTCTCAAACCATAAGTTCCGCTTTGGCTCGGGTGATAAGGCCGAGGACGGCGCTAAAACCGACGCAATTCATTTGCATCAGATTTTTGCTTCCTACTTCGGTGTTTATACCCACCTTGGCGTAACTCATGTTTTTAAGCTTCTTTGGCCCTTACGAAAGCCCAAACCGGCTTCATTTAAGCCAATATTTACCCTATCCACTATAGTATCAAAGAATACGCTAATGTCAAGCTAAATCAACAAAATATCCACAGGTTACCCAGCACCACAGCCCTAGCCGATTCATCAATTCGGCAACTGCGGTCTCGGCCATAAAAATCCCAAGAGCCCTTCGTTCCGCACGATAGTTTGGTGCTGGATTTACCCAAGCTTTTGGATAATGTCGTTGAGTTCCTCGTCAGAATAAAATTCAATGGTTATTCTGCCGCCTTTGCTGCCCCGGTTGACCTGCACTCTCGTCCCCAGTTTATTGCGGAGCAGGTTCTCCAAGGATTCCAAGACCGGATCGGGTGTAAACATCTCCTTGACCTTGATCTTGCGGTTCCGAATTTCCCGGACTTTGTTCTCAATATCGCGGACCTTCATCTGGTCCCGGACAATGATGGCAAACATCTGCAGCATTTCTTCCCTGTCGCGCAAGGACAGCAGCGGCCTCGCTTGCCCCTCGGAAATGAGCCCTTCAATAAGCGCGCGCTGAATTTCGAGCGGGAGATTCAGAAGCCTCTGGAGATTGGACACGGTCGAAATGTCTTTGCCGACTTTGAGAGCGACTTCGGAAAGTTTCAGCCCGAACTCTTTCTGCAGGCGTTCGAAAGCCTTCGCCTCCTCAATCGGGTTGAGATCGGCACGCTGGATATTTTCGATGAGCGCTATCTCCAACTTGGCCTCGTTTGCCATCTTGGGAACCACAAACGCGGGAACTGCGGTGAGGCCAGCGATCTTGGAAGCGCGAAACCGCCGCTCGCCAACGACTATCTCAAACCGACCGTCGGGACGTTTCGTAACAACGAGCGGTTGGATGATGCCGTGCTCCCGGATGGAGGCAGCTAGTTCATTTAATTTTTCTTCGTTGAAAATCCGACGCGGTTGAAATTCGTTCGGGACAATTTGGTCGAGAGGAATCTCGAGAAGCGGTTTGCCCTGTCCGTCTGTAAAACGCGCTCGCTGCTCGCCGCCATCCACGGGGTGGATGATGACGGAGTTGCGCAACCGCTCGGTGTCGGCCACGCTCTCTCCCTGGCTAGGGGTCGGCGATTTCGCCACCCGGCCAACATCGTCGATATCATCAAAACCCTCGAAATGACCCAATGTAAACTTATCGTCAGCCATATGTCTTCTCTTTCTCCCCCATGCGAAGGGGGAGATTATGAGGGGGTAGGTGGCGCAGAATTTTGGCAATGGAGCCTTCCAAATTTTTCATTATCTCCTGATTATTCAACCTAAGTACCTTTATGCCTTGCCTTAGCAATTTCTCATTGCGCGTTCTATCTTTCTGCCTAGCAGCAAGACTTTGAAAATGCGATTCTCCGTCGATTTCGATAGCCAAATTTATTGATGGCGCGTAAAAATCAAATATGCAATTATTGAACGAAAATTGCCTCCTAAATTTCACTCCCAATGATTGCCTTCTGAGAACCTGCCAGAGAACCAGTTCCGGTGCTGGCATATTTTTCCGAAGTTTGGCGCGAAAAATTTTGTATTCTTTTTTGTTACGAATTTTGACCATCATTGCCTTACCCCCACTTCCTCTCCCCCTTCCCAAGGAGAGGGGGAGAAAATGCACATTCTAATCAAATAATCCTTTATCTAGAAGCTCTTTGAAAAAAGAATCCAGATCTTTTTCGTTCAAATTTTTTATTTCCTGCAAAGTGAACCACTTCCACTCACTATGATCCGAGTCGGTTATTCTCGGCTCGCCCTTGATTGAACTGACGTAAGTCAGCCGAACAACATGCCGGCCCGCGACTCGTAAAATGTCCTGCGCCGCGATGAGCCTGGGCTCGTCTTGCAAATCCAGATTGACTTCCTCGCTGATTTCCCTTTTCAAATTTTCCAAAAGTGTGGAGCCCGGATCGATACGCCCACCAACGATATCCCATTTAGCGCCGACTTCGGGATACTTCTCGCTCGAGCGGCGTATCAGCAAATATTTGCCTTCCGGGTTTTTCAGAAGTACTTTGACGCCGACCTGCAGTTCCATATGATGTAAATCTAACAAAAAAACGGACAAACAGAAAGCCCTACCAGAAAGCCCTACGCGCACAAAACCCATACTTCGCGCGAGGCTTCGCAGGGCAAAGCAAAAGCGCTCCCAAAGGGAGCGCTTTTGTACTGGTTCTTGAGAGGTAGTTTACCTGATTTTTAAGTTTATGTCAAGGGTTGCGCCATCATCCCCGCCTCCGTCTCCACCACTGTCATGGCTTTCTTCCGAACCGTCGCTATCGGAATCGCGGTCCTGTCCCGATTGATTACTAGAATTGTCCTCGCCGTCGTTCTGATTCTGCACTTCCCTCTCCCATTCCACTCTTTGAGTGCGGAGATTGGTCTGGATATCTAGCCCGTAACGAAGTCCGGCATCGATCAATACTCTGGCGTGCTGGGCCACGCGCGCGCTGGTTTGGAACAAAACGAATGCCTCGCCGTTGGCTCCTGCCGCAAATTTTTCCTCCCCCTGAGCGAACAATCTCTCCGCTTCAACAAGTCTTTCCTCAGCCTTGGCCTTGCTCTCTTCGCTCAGATTATTCCTGACCCGCCTGGAATTGAGATAATTCTGGACACTTTCAATCGTATTTTTCGCCGAGTCTCTTTTGTTTTCCGCCGCGCTTTTCACGCGGGCCTGCTCCCCCGAACTGACTTTGGCCTCTGACTGCGTACGAGCTTCGGCGGTGCTTCTAACGTTTGGCTGAACAGCATTTAGCACTTCTTTCAACCTCCACCGACGCGGCTGGGTATCGCCGCCGCCATCGTTTTGACCTTGGTGTTCATCCTCGATTTTCACGATGATGTCCTCATGCGCCTGAAGTGTTGCCTCCAGGTTCGAATTGAGGGCAGCAGCCTCTTCCACTTTTCCCTCCCCTTCCAGCTCCGAGATATGCTGCTTTGCGCGCGCCAAATGTCTCTCGACTCTGATCACAACCGCTGCTTCCACCACGTCGTCAAGCCGATTTTGCGAAGCCAACTCTTCGGCCTCTTTCAGACGCTCCTGCGCGAGCTCGGAGTGCACGCCTGCCTGCGCGGTGGCCGAAAAAGCCAGCGCCGTTCGGATTGGCTCATTGAAATTTACTTTCACCGGATAGAGCGAATCGCCCGGCAAACTCCCTTGTGCCGCAAAAGCGGTACCGCCTCCCAAGGCGAGAACGAGTACTGCAACCAAGGCTGGGGCGACTAATCGCCAAGAAAATGCGAAAAACAAAAATTTCGGCTTTTCCACAGGCCGAAGTTTCATTAGCTCCAAAAGCCGGCCGCGGATGACGTTTTTTTCCGCCTCCGAAAGCCGCCGCACTTTCAAATTCTGAAAAAGTTGCCGGAGATTACTCATGTTCGATCAAAATCTTTAATTTCTTTATCCCGCGGTGGATGCGGACTGAAACCGTGTTGGCCGACTCCCCCGTGATTTCCGCGATTTCGCGCGGCTCCAGATCTTCCACGTACCGCAGAGTAAGACACAAACGGGTGGGTTCATCGAGCTCCTGGAGAATTTCCAAAAACTGTTCGCTGTCCATATTGGCCTCGATCCGGTCCAATTCCTCAAATCCCGGCTCAAAACCCTGTTCCTGCAGAACATCGAGGGATTCTTCCCGCTTCTTGCGGGACTGGTCGATGATGAGATTCGTCGCCACGCGGTACAAAAACGCCCTTATGTTTTCGATCTGCCTCCCGTTCGCCAAGTACTCCCAAGTCCGCAGGAAAGTGTCTTGGGCCAAATCTTTTGCTTTCTCCTCGTTGAAAACTCGGAACAGACAGTAACGGTATATCGCGTCGGCATACTCGTCGTAGGCTTTGAGGTAAGCCTCACTTTGTTTGGTTTCTTTGCTCATTGTGACGCAGCTCCCGCTGATTTCTTACACATTTCTACTATTTTAACAGAAGACCCGCTCCCGCGGGCATCGAAATTGATGAACAAGAGCTCCCCCGGAGGTTCAGTTTTTCTGCTGAATGTCCGCCCCCAAAACCCGCACCACTTCCTCGGCGGTTGTGATGCCCTGCAATACCTTGTCGGCGGCGACGCGGCGCAAACTTTTCGGAATCTTTTTCTGAAAAAATTCCCGCAGGACTTCGATGGACCGCTCCTCAATGATCCGGGTCCGCATATCGTCATCGAACTGCACGATTTCGAAAAGACCCGTCCGGCCCAGGTAGCCGCTCTTCTGACAGTGCTCACAACCCGTGCCTTTTTTGAAATCCAGCTCCTTGCCGGTCAGCCCCAAAGTTTTCTTTTCCAAATCGCTCATCCGGTAAGGCGCGGCGCAGGACGGACAGATTTTTCTCACCAAGCGAGAGGAAATAACGCCGCCGAGCGAGTGGGCCACAATCGAACGCGGAACCCCCATCTCGATGAAACGAACTACCAGGCCAGCGACGTCGAAAGTATGAAAAGTCGAAAAAACCAGCAGGCCGGTCAGCGCCGCTTGAAAAGCCATTTGCGCCGTGTCAGGATCGCGGATCTCGCCGACCATGATGACATTGGGATCCTGCCGCAAAACTGAACGAAGCGCTTTGACGAAATCGAATCCAATGGCCTCATCTATTTGAATTTGCCGGATTCCCCCAATCTCAAGCTCTATCGGGTCCTCGAGAGTGACAATGTTATGCGATTGCCGGTCAAAACTTCCCAAGATTGAGTATAGCAAAGTCGTTTTTCCCGATCCCGTCGGTCCCGTAATGAGGACCATGCCGTAGGGGCTGGTGGCGAGCTGCGTGAGAGTTTGCAGTTGCTCGGTGTCGAGCCCGAGGTCGTTGAGCCCGACCACGAAAGTGTCCCGGGTGAGAATCCGGAGCGCCACCGCCTCGCCGTGAATCGTCGGCGTGGTTGAAATTCGAACGTTATAGACTTTGCCGTCGTAAGTAAATTCCAGCCGGCCGTCCTGCGGGAACCGCCGCTCCGCGATATTCATCTTCCCCGCCACTTTGATGCGGGACGTCACTTCGTCCTGGGTATGGATCGGTACTTTTGTGTACGGATAAAGCACGCCGTCAATGCGAAAACGGACGATGAGATTGTCCTCTTCCGGATCGAGATGAATGTCGCTGGCGCGCTTCATCACGGCGTTTTTGAGAATATCATCGACTACCGCTGAAGCGCTGCCTTGTGAAAAATCGGATTTTGTTGCCATAGTTTAGTATTTATTTTTGTTGGTGCCGCGGGAGGGAGTCCCCTCCTCCGCAAAAACTTGTTTGTTGTTGGTGCCCGAGGAGAGAGTCGAACTCTCATGGTATTGCTACCGCAGGATTTTGCCGCGCCCGACTTCGCCTTGACACGTATCTAATATGCTGGGAGCGGGAGTCGAACCCGCATGGTATTGCTACCGCAGGATTTTGAGTCCTGTGCGTCTGCCAGTTCCGCCATCCCAGCGAGCGGTATAATTTTATATTTAGTTAAGGGACTAAAAAGTGCGAGTCAGGGCGGGGGGAGTCCAGCGCGCCTGCCTGCCGGCAGGCAGGTCTGCCAGTTCCGCCACTCGGGCACCGCATATGCAGGGGTAAACCCTCCCTTGCTTCGCAAGGTCACACCAAACCTTGATGTGAGGGTAAATCTGCCCGCCTAGACTCGCGGCGCTCGTTGACGCGAGGCGGGCCAGCTTGCCCCGTAATGTCCGCCCCAGGCGGACTACTAACCGGGGTTCCGCTGGTAAGCGGCTTCAGTAGTCGAAATTATAACAGTTTTCTTCATATAGAAAAACCGGCCTTTTCAAAAGGCCGGCACGATACTGTAAATTACGGATTGATTGTAAATGTACCGGCACTCTGGTCACTCAGAATTCCGCCGCCGCCAGCGTTACCGCGCGAGATGACGATAATCTTGTAATTGTCGGCTGGTGGGGCGCTCTCCGGAATCCAGGTATAACTACTGTCCGGCTTATCCGTAACGATGCTCGCCGCTATCCCCCCTCTGCTGTAATTGATGTCCACCCGTCCGCTCGACTGCGAAGGATACCAGTTCCGCTTCCAGGTAATTGCGATGGGCTGGTGCAGACCGTATGTTTCCCCGCCCACCGGCGAAAGTACCGTGACTGCCGGCCCAAAGGCTGAGGTATCAGTGTCGACTTTGACACTCTGGATCGTCTGCGCCGTGCCGTCTTTACCGTCGCTCACGGTGACGACAATGCTGTACTGCCCCAAGTACAGCCAGGCGTGGTTCACTTTGAACGAGACGCCGGAAGCCATGGTCGCCGTATCCGGGACTGTGCCGTCGCCCCAATTTACCAAGTAGCTGATAGTATCGCCGTCCGCATCGGTTGACGCAAAAAAGAAATCATGCCCCTCGGAAGGAAAGGTCGCGATTACACCGGTGATAGTCGGCGCGGATGGAGAATGATTCGTCGCTTCCTGCGACGGAGGTTCGGGAGCCGGCGGCGGAGTACTCGATTCGCTCTCGATCGGCAATGCGAGGTCGGCAGAATTGGCGATAACAATCTCTTCAAGCCGGTAGCGCTGCGCGTAAAATGCCTCGAGGGATGGGATTCCCTGCCTCCCACCCGTGGTGACCAAAAACACCGTGCCACTCTGGTTGATTAATGTTCCGGGCAGATGCGCGGAATTCGCTGAATCAATCGCCGCTACGGCGGGTAATTGATCTAAAATCGATCCGGATTCGCTTAGTACATTCGAAAAAGAGTATCCCAGACCCAAAAACGCCTCCGCCGATGAAAAAGGATGTTTTGTTGCACCGGAGATCAGGTACACTGTCGCGGCCTGCCCTTTTATTAAAGCGCCGTCCCGATAATTGAGCGGGGAGCCGGCCGGCTGGGCTAAATCCTCGGCAGTAGCCGTAACCGCGTCGCTAAATTTGTATCCGTGAGAAAAATACACGGCCGCCGAGGGGAACCCGCGGCGTTCACTGGTCGAAATCAAAAAAATCGTTCCTTCAGGAGCCAAAACGACTTTCTCCCCAATGGCGCCGACCCGCGTAGGAGCCATCGCCATTGCCAGCGCGGCGGAGGCCAATGCAATGCACAAAATTAACGGCTTTTTCATTTGGTTTCAGTTAAGCTAAGTTCAACTAATTTATATCACAACATCCTCGCTTCAATCAAATAAATCCCGTTAGAAATTCGAAGCGGAGTATTAAACCCCGCCGGAATTGTTTTAAGCGGTAACCCGCGCTGGCTCTGCCGCGGGGTATCATTTCTAACGGGATAAACGTGGTGAATGTTTGCCTCTTGACAAAAAATGAAATATAATAGATACTAAGGCTGTTATTATAGTATATTAGATAATTTATTTAAAAATATGTTCAAAAAGGCACTTGTTTTCACAACGATTGGTTCCCTTGCATTCGCGGCTAATTTGGCGGCGGCTGCGCCGGTAGGGACGGAGAACGCAAAGCATTTCAAACTTCGCTCTGATGCAGTCGAAGTCGCGGAAGGCGTTTACAAGCTCGGGCGAGCCTATGACGCGCAGACCCACGAGCTAGTGGAAGGATACGCGATTGTTCACAAAAAAAAGGGAGAGGCCAAGCCAAGCGGCGGTCAGGCGAGACTGCCTGCTTGCTACGGTTACTTGGCCAGCGGCGCGAAATGGAAGAACCTTGAGAATTGGGTAGTGAACCAAGCCAACAACAGCGCACTTTCCGATTCGTTTGTCCTAAACACGCTCAGTAGCGGCATTGCTAAATGGGAAGATGCCACCGACGGGATCATTGGTAACGGATTCGGAGTCAACGTTTTGGGCGACGGCAACGCGACAAGTTCAATTTTGGTAGCCGATCAAACTTCACCGGACAATCAAAATGAAGTTTACTTTGACAACTTGGGCAGTGACGGAACAATCGCCGTGACCATTGTTTGGGGAATTTTTTCCGGACCGACCTGGAACCGGCGGCTGGTGGAATGGGATCAGGTCTACAACACTTACTACACATGGTCGGCAAACGGGGAAACCAACAAAATGGACTTTGGTAACATCGCGGTCCACGAACTCGGGCACAGCGTGGGGATGGCTGATATCTACTCCTCAAGCTGCACCGAAGTGACAATGTACGGTTACGCTGGCTTCGGAGAAACCAAGAAACAAACATTGGCGCAGCCGGATATAAACGGCATCAACAAACTCTACTAGACTCAATATTTCGGACTTTCTCAAAAACCCCCGGCCGGGGGTTTTTGAATGTCTGCGGTCTCATCTGGACAACCAAAATTATAGGATATTGGGAGGGAACTCTATCATATCGCCGCGCTTGATGTCCCCTGCGATGAGGCCGCGCGCCACGTAATTCTCAATATGCTCCTGGATGTAGCGCCGCAGCGGCCGCGCGCCAAACTCCGCCGTGTAACCGCCACGCGCCACGGCCTTTGCCAACTCCGGAGTAATATTTATCTGCACCTCCCGTTCCCGGAGCCGCTCGTTGAACTCTCGCAGCAGGAGGATCGCGATTTCGGTCAACGCCACTTCATCCAGCGGCTGGTAAATGACCACCCCGTCGAAACGATTCAGGAACTCCGGTTTGAATATCCCCTGCCGCTGCAGCTGGTCGAGGATCTTCTCGCGCGCACCGGCGATGCCGCCCCTCCGCTCCATCTCGCGAATGAATTCGGCGCCGGCGTTGCTGGTCGCGATGATCATAGTATTGGCAAAACTGACGGTGCGGCCAAGCATATCAGTAAGGCGGCCATCATCGAGCACCTGTAGAAACAGATCCAAAATTTTCGGATTCGCTTTTTCCATTTCATCCAGCAGTACGAGAGAGAAAGGGTCGGCAATTACCGCTTCGGTGAGTGCCCCGCCGGTTCCCGAATTTGGATCACCAATCAGCCGAGCCTCGCTTTCGCCGCCCTGATACTCGGACATATCGAGGCGAATCATTCGGCTTTCACTGCCGAAATAGACGGCGGCCAGGGCTTTTGCGGTTTCTGTCTTGCCGACCCCAGTCGGACCCAAAAACAGAAAACTGCCGATCGGGCGTTTGCCCGAAGAAATACCGGCTCGAGCGCGGCGCATCGCGTCGGCGATCTGCCGGATCGCATCGTCCTGTCCGACAACTCGCTCGTGCAGAACAGTCTCCAGATTCAAAAGGATATCCTTCTCCTGCCCTTCGACTCTCTCCACGGGCACTTTCGTCCGAATGGTGACTACGCGCTGGACCTGTGCTTTACGAATGACGCGAATGTTTTCATTAGTCACTGCGTAAACTGCGGTTTCTTCGAGAAGCTCAATCGCTTTCACCGGATTGGGAATATTCTGAATGAGTTTCTGGCTGAGCGCGGCGATTTCCCGCAGGGCCTGGAAGGAAAAAAACACGCCGGTTCTCCGTTCGGTGCGCGGCGCCTCATCCTCCAAAATGCGCAACGTTTCCTGAAGCGGGGGCTCGCTGACCTCGAGTTTGCTGAAAATCTCCTGAAGCTGAGGGTTTTTTCCAACTGTCGCCTGGTAGCCACCTTGGGTTGTAATGCCGATAACCCGCAGGGGGGATTTTAGATAAGGCAACAGCGCCTCGGCAGCATTTACCCTCCCAACTTCGGGCTGGGGATCGAAAAAAGCGTCAATGTCGTTGATCACAAGAATGACGTTTTCCGCGAGCAATGCTTCGTTGAAAAGGAGAGAAATTTTCCCCAAGGTTTCGTTGGGATTGGTCGTCCCTCCCAAAATCGCACTGGTATCGATCTGTAGAAGCCGCTTGAACCGGAACGGCCCCAAGGTTTCTCCCCGTCGCACTTTGGCCGCAAACGCGCGCATCAGGGTGTGGCGCCCCACTCCCGGCTCACCGACGATGACGAGGTTGCTCCCCGTTCCGGCCCGAAGCAAGAGGCGTTCCATGAGCTCAAGCTGTGGGCGGTGCCCGTATAGATGCGTCGGCGGGGGGGCAAACTCCACGTTCGCCGTGAGGTCAATCGCGGTACGATCCAAATTCAGCGTGTAGCCGGCCGACCAGTCTTTTCCGATGCCCTCTGTGTCCAGTAGATTCTCCCGGCTCCAAAAACGCGCTTTGCGCAGCAAATCAAGTTCGTGACGGCGCCGCCACTGCGCCACCTCAAAAAAATCTTCCGCTTCAACTTCTGCCTCAAAAATCACATCGCGAAAAATTTTGTCTCGGTCGCACAGAGCCGCGGCAATATCAGCATCGTCGACTTGGACCCGGTTCGCTTCCAGCGCCTTTTGCCAAGCGGTCCGCAAAACTTCCATCAGGGAAAAAGCCGCGGCTGGCGGGTAAGCTTCTCCGGCTTTTTTCCGCAAGGTAGCGGGCAAAACATCGAGGCGCCGCCAGACCCAGACAAATCTCTCGCGCTGGGTTATAGCGTTCCAAAAACGAACCGGGACGAGATTATCGCCCTCGGCTGACTCGCGCACGAGCGCGGCCGCGTCGAAAGTCAGGATCGCTCCCAGGGCTTCTTGTTCCCAGGCGCGTTTGACCGACTCAGCGGCATAAACACGGGGCGCTCGGAGATATCCACCAAAAAGCCAAAAAACTCCAATGCCGAGGAACATCGCCAAAGCGATCAAAGTCAACCCGAGCAATACGTACACCAAGTTTCGCTGAGAAGAAAATGCCAGGGTCGCCATGGCCCCGATCGCGCTCGCAACACCGGCGGCAAAAGCGATTATACCCGCGCTCCGGCGCGGCAATAACCGCTCCAGCTGTAATGCCGGCCCATAACCTGACTGCGCGATATAAATTTCCGCTCCGTGCAAAATTTTCATTTCAGATGAAAATCGTAAAGGCTCCGAAAACCAACAAGGCCGGTACCAGTACCGGTAAAGTAAACCATAGGATAAAAGTTAACGCGGTGATGATAATAAAAAAAACAAGCGTCACGACGCCAGCCGCCATGACAGTGAGACGCAAAATCGCGCCGATAATGCGCGAGAAGAGATTCCAGCCCCAGACCCGGAGGAATCGCCGCAGATCAAAACCGCGGCCATAGCCGGTGATATCGCGATGCCAGTGGGAAAACAGCCGCGGCAGAAAATAGCCGATCGAAAAAAATTTCCATGTCCAAGCCGTAAAATTTTTGCCGATGCCCAGGATCTCTCGCGGCGCGGTTGCAAAAAACCATTTCCCGAAGATCAGCGGTAGGCTGTCGCTCATTTGTTTATTTCTTTGTTTCTAAATCCAATGTGTTCCCCTATCAAAATAGCACCAACAATCTATCTGTACAAAACCACTGCCAAAACCGCGGCGGCCAGAAGGATTCGGTACCAAACGAAAACATTGAAGCTGTTGCGGCTCACAAAGCGCAATAGAAACTTGATAGCCGCGAAACCCGAGATTGCGGCGGCCAGAAAACCGGCCACCAGCGCGGCGGAGATCCCCGTGAAATCCCGCATCGCCACGAGTCCCGCGCCGAAAATGATCGGCCCGGAGAGTAAAAAAGAAAACCGCGTCGCCGCTTCCCGCCCAAGTCCAAAAAAGAGAGCGGCGGTGATGGTCGAGCCGGAGCGCGAAACACCGGGGATGATGGCGACCGCCTGCGCGATGCCGATCGCGAGCGCCTTTCCAGCGTCCAGCTCGCTACGCTCACTCCTTTGCAGAAAACGATCAGCCACCCACAGCAGCAGGCCGAAAGCGGACAGCGTCACTACCATGATGATTGGATTTCGCAGGAGTGTCTCCGCGAGATCCTTGGCCAAAAAACCGGCAAACGCGGCTGGAAGCGAGCCCAAAAATAAAAACCACGCCATTCTTTTTTCCATTTTTTGATTTTCTTGACCCCCCGAAAACAAAGCCCGCAAGTAACGCCAGTAATCCTTCCCAAACACCAGAAGCACTGCCAGCAGGGTGCCCCAATGCAACGCGATGTCAAAATCGAGCCCCTGATAATCCCAGCCGAGGAGGTACGGGACCAAAAAAAGATGGGCCTGCGAGGAAATCGGAAGAAACTCGGTGAGGCCCTGCACAATGCCAAGAATTACCGCTTGGAGTATATTCATTGATCAATCCCCGGCACCGGGAATTTACTCGCGAATTTTTTCACTTCCGCTCCGATTTCTTTGACTAGCGGGTGTCTCGACAAACTTTGGGCGAAATCCTTTACGGCTGCGGCGCGTTTTTCCTTTTCCTCCGGCATCTCCGTCTTCGCGAATTCTTTCGTTAGCACGGCAATCCATTTGCCGATTAGCTTCATCTCGTCCTCTTTCATCCCGCGGCTCGTGAGCGCCGGGGTCCCCAGTCTTACGCCAGAGGGATAATAAGGCGGCGAGGGGTCGTTGGGAATGGGATTTTTATTGACCGTGATATGCGCGGCCTCCAGCGCCTTCTCCAAAAATATGCCGCGCCCCGGGCCAAAAGGACGCAGATCCAAGAGCATCAAGTGATTGTCAGTCCCTCCAGAAATTAGACGGAGTCCCTCCCCGACTAAAGTCTCTGCCAACGCCTGGGCATTTTTTACGATCTGCTCCGCGTATTTCTTGAACTCGGGTTTCTGCGCTTCCGCCAGAGCAACCGCAACCGCCGCGATGGTGTGCTCGTGCGGCCCGCCCTGCATCCCGGGAAAAACCGCCTTATCGATCTTTTCCTTATACTCCTCTTTGCAGAAAATCATGGCCGCGCGAGGACCGCGGAGGGTTTTATGCGTTGTGGTGGTGACTACGTCAGTGAAAGGAAATGGCGAGGGATGCACGCCCCCGATGATGAGGCCGGAAATATGCGACATATCCACCATGGATACCGCGCCCACCTCCTTGGCGATGTCGTGCATTTTTTGGAAATCTATTTTGCGCGGATATGCTGTGAATCCCGAAAGCAAAATTTTCGGTTTCTCCTCCCACGCCATTGCCGCGATTTTCGAATAATCCAATATTTCCTTCTCGGCATCGACTTCGTAATGAACGAATTTAAAAACGCGCCCCGACAAACTCACCGGATCCCCGTGGGTCAGATGGCCGCCGTGAGCGAGTTTGAGCCCCATTATCTTATCCCCGAGCTCCAGGAGCCCGAGGTACACTTCGATATTCGCGGGGCTCCCCGAGTAGGGCTGAACGTTGACGTGGTACCCGTCCGCGCCAAAAACTTCGCGAGCCCGCTGCTGTGCGAGCTTCTCGATCTCGTCAATATAGATGTTTCCCCCGTAGTAGCGCCTCCCCGGGTAACCCTCGGCGTACTTGTCGTTGAGGATGCTGCCCATGGCCTCCAGCACGGCGCCGGAAGCGTAGTTCTCCGAAGGGATCATCTCCAGGCCCTCCTTCTGGCGTTTCTTCTCTTTTTCGATTATCCCGAATACTTCCGGGTCCTGGTTTTCCAAGATCATATTATTTCAAAAACGCATAAAACATAGTGAGAATCCCAGCTAGCGCAAACACTCCCATTATTCCCAAGCTTGTCCCAAGTATAGCAATTCCCAAAAGCGCCGTGATAATCTTGCCGATTGACAGGCTGAATTCGAAGAAAACGCTATAAGCGATCGCGTGGTCGGGCCCGCGGCTTCCAGCGCGCTCGAAAGTGAGAACGGTAATCGGGACGTTCGAAATGTCTTTTCCGGCTTTGGTCAAAGCGTCAAACGCCAGAACGCCGCCCAAGCCCGGCCCAAGAAATCGGAAAATCCAAGTCAGGCCGTAAAAGATACTGCCCTGGCGAATCAATTTCCGCTTATCAGTCTGATCCGAAAGCTTGCCGACATATAACATTAAAAGCGTTCCTACGAGCGTCGCAACCGTCGTTATTAACCCGATACTGAAAAAACTGGCAACTACCGTAAACATATATACGGGCCACAGGCTTTGAAACATCAGATCCTCGGCGTTGCCCCAATAGCCGAAAAAGTTGCTTTTATGTTCGCGGAAAACTGACCAGAGGTTTTGAAAGCGAAATTGATGAACGGAATGCACCTCCGGACTTTTGAAAAGCGGGTAAACAGAAATAAGAAGCAGCGCCGCCGCCGTGATAAACAAACTCTGAAATCCTAGGTAACTAGAAAGTACGCCTCCTAAAAACGGCCCAACAATGAAAGCCAGCTGGTTGATGGAAAACAGTACGCCCACTTCTCTTCCTTCCTGGGCTTTCGCGGCTGTCGTGGCAATAGCTGCCTCCGCGTCGTACGCCGGCCAAAACAACGATTTTTGCCCGGCAAATAACAAAGGGGCGAGATAGAAAAAGCTGGGCTGCGTCGAAATCGAAAACAAAACCACCCAATACAGAATGTAGAAAAAATTCGAAATTAGAATAGCGTGCTTATAGCCGAAGCGGCTGGCAAATTTCGCGCCGAAAGAAATTAGTATCGCATACCAAACGTACACCTGAACGTAAAACCATAAAATCTGCGTGAGTTTATAGCCGAGGCTGTAAAGGTATATCGGCTCGAAGATAAAAACGAGGGAAAGGGCGAGTCCGTTGAGAATAGCGTGCCAATACACCTCCTCGACCTCGCGGTTGAGACGGTGGGAAAAATAATGCGGCCGGTATTTGAGATTGAACATTGTTTTCTGTTTATCGCCTGAGCTTGTGGTTCGATTTACTCACCACCTTGAGCTTGCCGAAACGGTCGAAGGCGCTTGAGGATTTGAGATTTACTAATTGGACCTTCGCGGATGACTTTAATTTTGTTTCCTTTTACTGAGACTATCGTCGATGGTTTTCGCCGAGGCAAACGGTCAGCGTCGACAAACAAATCCGGCTGATGCTTTTTGCCACTAAACTGACGCAATGAGTCTTTTATCGAATAAGGGGTTGGGCCGCCTGCGGGATTGGCGCTCGTGGTCGTGATTGGTTTCCCTAATTTCTTTACCAGCGTTAAGGCTATTGCATTCTTTGGAATTCGAATCCCAATCGTCCCCGTTCCGGCGGAGAGCACTCCCATTGCTTTTCCTCTCCCCTCGCGGGAGAGGATTAAGGTGAGGGGGCCAAGCAAAAACTTCCTGAATAATTTTGTTTCCAGTGCGTTCATGGTCGCGTATTTTCTCGCCATCTTTAGGTCCGCAACTATCACGTGAACCGGTTGTTTGTGCGTGCGCTCCTTGATTTTATACAGTTTCCGAACGGCTTTCACATTTGTCGCGTCTACCCCCAGTCCGTACGTCGTATCTGTTGGATAGACAACGCTCTTCCCGGCCCGCAGATACTGTACGGCAATTTCAATCGCCTTTTTGTTAGCTTTGATTGTCCGCAATTTTCAGATCCTCCGGCGCGGCGACTTTGTGCCACCAGCGCGCTTTGACTACGGAAAATTTTGCCCCTTTCCTGACCATCTGCAGCATAGTCTGGGGTAGCCCAAATTCGTTGGCTGGTTGACCCGCGCTTCTGAGCGGATATTTAAAAAAGTCGGTACTAAGCACGTAGGCCCCGCAGTTCACTAGTGTACCTTTGGGCGTTGGCTGCCTTTCAATAATATCGAGGAGTTCGCCTTGCTCGTTCACTTTCACTACACCGGCCTGACTGTCTTTCGCGTTGTCATCTTTCATCTCCCAAACCAAAACTGCGCTGGGCTTCGCTGCCATCTCCCGCAAGTCCTTCTGATCGTACAAATCGTCTCCCATGAGCACCAGAAAGCGATCCTCTAGTAGCTCCTGACAAATAAAAAGCGCGTGCGCTGTCCCCTTCGGTTCTTTCTGCTCAACGTAACGAATCGTCCTCCCCCGCCATTTATTTCCAAAATGCTTTCGGATTTGGCCACCCAAATACCCGATGACCAAAACCACTTCCTTGATTTCCGGCGGGAGATTCTCCAGATTGCGCTCCAGCAGATTTTGGTCGCCGATTTTGAGAAGCGGCTTGGGGGTGCGTTTCGTGAGTTCCCCCATCCGCGTACCCAATCCGGCGGCGAGTATCACAGCTTGCATAAAAATTATCTCCTCTCCAGGCCTGGAGAGGACAAAGGTGAGGTCGAATTCTCATTAATTACTGCTCTCCTAATAGTTTCCAAAACTCCGTCCAAATTTCCATCTACTTCACTATTCCAAAATCGAAGAACTTTATAGCCATACAACTCAAAATAGTCGGTCCGCTCTGAATCTAGATGACCTGTTTGGCTATGTTGCCCTCCGTCTATCTCAATTATCAGTTTTTTCTCGTTACGACAAAAATCCACGATATACTCCCCAAGCATGACTTGCCGTTTGAATTTCAACCCCAAGAACTTGTCTCCCCTTAGGAAATACCAAACTTTATTTTCCCAAGGTGTTTGCTCCCGCCGCAATCTTCTAGTGGTTGGTATCAAGTTCTTCTTGTGTATTTGCATGCCCAACCTCTCCCTGACCCTCCCCAGACTTGGGGAGGAAATCAAATAACGAAATTAATGATCTTCCCTTTCACAAAAATCACTTTCTTTGGTTTCTTCCCTGAAAGATATTTTTTGACATTTCGATCCTCACTCGCCAGTTTTTTGGTTTGTTCCTCGGACGCGTCGGCCGCAATTTCCATTGTCGCTCGGTGTCTGCCGTTCACCTGAACCGCAATTCTGACCGATTGGTCTTTTACCAATTTTTCATCGTACTCCGGCCACTTCTCGAAATGAATAGATTTTTGGTGTCCCAGCTGCTCCCAGATATCTTCGGTAAGATGCGGCGCAAAAGGGGCCAAAATTTTCAGAAAAACTTCGGATTCTGAATGGGAAACCCTTGCCGGTTTTTCAGCGATCTTGTTCGCCAAAATCATCAGTGTCGAAACAGCGGTATTGAATTTGAAGGCCTCGATGTCCTCTTGCACTTTCTTGATGGTCTTGTGCAGAAACCGTTCGATTTCCGCTTCCCCGGTCTCCGAACCATCACCACCCTTTGCCTGAAAAATTCGCCAAACTTTTTCCAAAAAACGGCGCACCCCCTTAATCCCATCCGTACTCCACGGCTTACTATCCTCCAAGGGTCCCATGAACATCTCGTAGAGGCGCATACTGTCCGCGCCAAATTCATCAACCACATCATCAGGGTTGATGACGTTGCCCCGGGATTTGCTCATCTTCTGTCCGTCGGGGCCCAAAATCAAACCTTGATTGCGGAGTTTCAAAAATGGCTCATCGAATTTCAAATACCCGAGGTCCCGCAAAACTTTGCAGAAAAAACGGGAATATAACAAATGTAGGACGGCGTGCTCCGCTCCGCCGACGTACGTATCCACTGGGGTCCATTTCTCGATTTCTTTTTTGTCCGCGAATGCTTTTGCATTATGTGGATCAGTGTAGCGAATCCAGTACCACGATGAATCAACGAAAGTGTCCATCGTATCAGTATCCCGCCGCGCCGGCTTTTTGCAGTTCGGGCATTTCACCCCGCTACTGAATATTTTGGAACGAGCCAAAGGCGACTCCCCCATCGGTCGGAAATCAACATCGGTTGGCAACTCTACCGGCAAATCCTTTTCCGCAACCGGCTGGATTCCGCAATCCTCGCAGTGAATGACCGGAATCGGCGCCCCCCAATACCGCTGGCGGGAAATTAGCCAGTCCCGGAGTTTGTACTGAATTTTCGCTTTTCCCAAGTCTTTTGTGATTTTCTTGCGCGCTTGCGCAGAGTTCAAGTCGTCGTATTTGCCGGAGTTGACGACTACGCCATCTTGGATGAACGCTGCTTTTTTTGTATCCCCACCGGAAACAACCTCCCTGATCGGCAGGTCGTACTTTTTTGCGAAAACAAAATCCCTCTCGTCGTGCGCCGGCACGGCCATTATTGCGCCGGTACCATAGCCCATGAGCACATAGTCGGCGATCCAGATGGGGATTTCTTCGTTTGTCGCGGGGTTGACCGCTTTCACACCCCGGAGTTCAACTCCCGTTTTCTCTTTCTCGATGGCTGTG
>Ga0209343_10001834_pt1 | contig 28286 bp, 26 predicted proteins | sample RifCSPlowO2_02_FD_184026 | JGI IMG/M metagenome (GOLD analysis project Ga0209343, IMG submission 184026) | Groundwater microbial communities from Rifle, Colorado - Rifle CSP2_plank lowO2_0.2 (SPAdes) (version 2) | ecosystem: Environmental > Aquatic > Deep subsurface > Groundwater | place... | reverse complement strand
CCAGCCATAGACCCCCTGGTGGTAAGGTCGCCACCTTTGCGCATTCGCGCGGTCGGTGACAGTCAGGTCGGTCACCACCTTGCCGAGGTCGTGGCAGACTCCAGCCAGGAACACTGCCAGCCGCCAGCGCGGCTCTATAACCCGCCGTTGCTGTGGCGTGGTCACGCCGCGTATCAGCTTGCCCTCGGTTTGTTGCAGCGCCCACAACCCGACTTCGAGAGAGTGGCGCAACATGCCGCCCGCACCGCGATGATGATGCGCTTGCGAGGCAGGCAAGAGATGGACGAAGGCGGCAAGGCGCAACATCGCCGGGTTGTAATGAGTTGCCAGCAGCTCCGCGTTGGCAATCAAATTGTGAATTCCGCCCGTGAGCTCGTGTTGCGTGGCAAGCAGTTCGGCGGGGGCGTACACCGGTAATCCCTCCATGAATGGCGGGTAGCGCGGTATCCTTTGCAAGTCTTCAATCCGCCTGGCAGACGCAATCTGTTTGATTTGCACAGCATCATGCGCGCCCGGCAGAAAATGGAATTTGCGCAGCAGCCGATCAGTCAAAGTTTCCATGAATCAGAACAGCCTGAACGCCTTGCCGATGATCTGGCTGGCTGACACCAGGCCAACAGCTTCATACCGGGAATCCAGACTCAGCGGGTGATCGGCCATTGCATAGTAGTGCCCATCGGGGATTACGCCATTGAACCCAAGCTCCCGAATCGGTCGGCCGGTGCTGGTCGTTGGTTTTGCCTCACCCACGAATGCACCGTTGACATAGTATTTGTGGTCGCGAGATTGGACAGAATCGCCCGCCGTGCCCATGACGCGCTTCAGGAAGCGTGTGCCTTGTGGGTACAGAAAATCGCTCCGGTAGGTGAAGGCGACATACTCCCCTCGTTTGGGGAGGTCGCCCTTCTCTATGAGGTACAGCGCGCCCGGCAGGCTTTGGCTCACGTTGATGGCAAACTCATAGCGCAGCGAGAAAGCGAGATAGACAAGCAGCAGCAGGATGTATGTTTTGTACTGGCGGCAGAGATGCTCGTACAGCACATCCAGCTTGCCTGAAAACCAGAATAACGCCTTGAGGGATTGAATATCTTCCATGCAACAATTGTTGCGTTGGAAGCACAATAAAATCAGGTGGATTCTGAACAATTATGCACAGAATCTTTGTTGCAATTGGCGTGGTTTTGTGAACAGCAATCGCTTGAAATAGCGTATCTCGAACAATAAACTGCGACGCATGAAATCAAACAATGGATGTGTTTGATGCCTTTGGAATGCATCACTCAATGGATTCATTTCAGTTCTGAAAATGTGTTTCAGTCGCTTGCCAACGGCAAACCCTGTCTGTTTCGGGTGTGAAATGGCACAATCCTGGCACGCCTTTCGATAAGTGACAACTTAACCAGACAACGCTAAACTATGCACCTGTGCATTGCATGTAAGGCCATTTAATGAAGTCAAATCAGGAAAATCTATCCGCACTCATTGTGCGTGCAGGAATCACCCGTGCCGAGGCAGCGCAGTACATAGCGGACGAAACCAAGCGACCATGCAGCTGGCGAGCGATACAGTCCTGGCTGACAGACCCTTCATTACCCAGCGCCAGAAACTGCCCGGACTGGGCAGTCACCAATCTCGAAGCCAGATTAAAACATCTTAAATTAATTTCTTGACAATATGCACGCGTGCATATACGATCGCACCATGTTCAACAATAGAAAGAACTAATCATGTACCCACATAAAAGTCTGGGGGACGGCAGTAGAGATAACTCACAGGCCGCAGGTCTGCATGGGGCTGCGGCTGCAACTCACAGAGACTTGGCTAACGAACATACCGCCAAGTCAAAAGAGGCGGAGGGGCGTAACGATATGGCGGGGGCAAAACTGCATAACACCGCCGCCGCACTGCATAGAGATGCGGCTGATTTAAACGAGATGGCGAAGACAGCCCTAACGTCCGGCAAGGAGTTCTCTCCCATAGAGCCCGGCATGGCATCTTACGCATCAGAGCAGGCCTACGCCGCCAGTGCCGAGGCAAACCAATAGTAATGAATTCAAAGGATGATGAAATGACTGCGACCATACCGACGCTTGATGAATCCATCGAGCGTATGAAACAAGAAATACTTGAGGACGTCAAAGCTGGCCGAGTGCCCGCTGATTGCCCTTCTTTTTCTGCCCTGCATGATTATGTAGACGCCAATGAATATGGCGGATTCTGTGAGGATGCTCTTGCTGATGCCCTATTTGAACATTTTGGTGGCCGCGATAGAAACGAAGGCATGCCCGATGCAATGATCGAATTTTTGAACAACTCTCAAAATGCAATTGACCTTTGGCTCAAAAATAATGGGATAGCTCAGTTTACCGGCACTACGATGAAAAAAGGAGACGTAGTAAAGTTCAAAGAGGAAAAAGACCCAGGAGATGCGGCATGCAGAATGGTTCTTGAGGAAAATCCAGATGGCGGCAGAGTGTTGGTGAGACACCTTGTTGATATGAAAATACAGCCAACTTCTATTTATTTAACAAAAGATTTGCAATTGTGCTCATTGCACGAGGCCTGCCTGTATAAACCGCCTGCTGTGTAATTTGCAACTCAACGTGCCCAGCAGATTGCCACACCCCCACAAAAACTGTGAAGGTCTGCGTATCAATGAGCAATGCTTGCTGTGCTATCGTGATTTCAAGTGCAAACTGATTGGCAAAATGAGTTGAAGAACGCTTACTCCATTGGTGTCAACGAAGCTGGCCATTCCATATATGAAGAACGATCCGTTCTTGCATGCTCCGGCAACCATGAAATATCCAATAATGGCGACTTAAGAGCACATTCCCATATAACAAGCACCCTCCAACCCAGGCTGATAATCTGCCTGACCTGCCTTTCGTCTCTTTCCGTATTTTGCTTGAATTTTAGCAGCCAACTATCGCGATTCTGCTCTGGTATTGTGGCAAACTTGCATCCCTTGTGCCTGTGCCAAAAGCATCCATGCACAAAAATTGCCAAGTGATATTTGGCCAAAACAATATCCGGACTGCCGGGCAATTTTTTATCATGAAGCCGATATCGGAATCCCCGTGAATGCAAAAAACATCGCACCAACAATTCTGGCTTGGTATCTTTGCCTCTGATACCAGCCATCATGCGAGATCGTGTTTGGGCGTCGACTATATCTGTCATTCCTGGTAACCTGGGAACAATCTTTCAATTATCAATATAACAGCATGCACCAGAATACGCCTATTCCAGTTGTCGATCTCTTTGCTGGGCCTGGTGGGCTAGGCGAGGGCTTTTCCGCTCTTGATAATGGCAAGGCTTTCAAGATTCTGGTTTCAGCCGAGATGGAGCCGTCAGCACACAGCACCCTCAGATTGAGAGCTTTCTACCGGATACTTAAAATCAAAGGTGGTGAATCACTAGGTAGTTACTATCGCTTCTGTAATGGAGAATCCGATATACCTTGGGATGACAAATCAAAGTGGGCATGGGATGAAGCGGTAAATGAGACTAGGTGCATAACTTTAGGTTCTGAAGCAGGAAATACAGAACTGAATTCGATCATAGACGATGCAGGGCTAGGAGCAAATAAACCTTGGATTCTGATTGGTGGACCACCATGCCAAGCGTATTCATTAGTTGGACGCGCCAGAAATCGCGGGAAAGTGGATTACAAGGCCGAAGATGACCCTCGCCATTATCTTTATAAGGAATATCTCAGAATAATCGCACGATATCACCCTTCGATTTTCGTAATGGAAAATGTGAAGGGAATTCTTTCCTCAAAAATCAACGGCAAGAAGATATTTCACTCAATCCTGCGTGATCTTTCAGATCCGCAATTAGCCACCACAAACAAAACTGGACTTGGGTACAAGCTTTATTCGCTTGTCCTGCCAACCCATTTCATGAAAGGCATGGATCCAGAAGAGATTGATGTTCACGACTTTATCATCCGAGCAGAAAATTATTCTATTCCACAAACACGGCATCGAGTCATTCTTCTGGGGGTAAGGGATGACATTGATGCGGCCCCTCCACTTCTAAACAAGCTCCCGGAATCCAAAGTCAAAGAAGCTATATCTGATCTTCCTCCATTGCGTAGTCGCCTCAGTAAGGAAGCAGACAGCCCGGAGAATTGGTCTGCAAAGGTTGAAAAATTCCGACTAGAGCTTATTCGTGAAGCCGGCAAGACGAAGGGACGGCAACAATTGGTCGAAATACTCAAAATTTATGAAGGCCAAATCACGTCTGCTCTCAATCACGGTTCATTGAGAATTGACAGATTGAATCCAGAACAATCAACAGACTCCCTATTGGGGCGCTGGTATCGCGACGACAAACTGAAAGCGTGGCTGAATCATGAGAGCAGAGGCCACATGGAAAGCGATCTTCGCCGATACCTTTATGCATCTGCATTCGCCCTAGCTTTCGATCACTCGCCAAAGGGACATGAGGAGTTCAATCTCGCCGGGCTGAGCCCAAGCCACTTGAACTGGGAAACAGGCAAATTCGCGGATAGATTCAGAGTGCAAATGTACGATCGGCCTGCAACAACAGTAACCAGTCACATTTCAAAAGATGGCCATTACTTCATTCATCCTGACCCATCACAATGCCGGAGCCTTACTGTTCGGGAAGCTGCGAGACTGCAAACGTTTCCGGACAACTATTTTTTTCAAGGAAATCGTACCCAGCAATTTCATCAGGTTGGAAATGCGGTGCCGCCGTTACTTGCCTTCCAAATTGCATCAGCAGTAAAGCAGCTTATTTCATAGAGTAGTACAGTACAGTCCACATCGATCTCCGATTAGCTTTTGTTTATACCCTAGAAAAGAACCCACTGTATGGACTTTCTATGGTGCCAATTACCACTCCGCGATCGAGCAAACGGTTCTGCTCCTCGCATGAAGTTTCCGGCAGCAGAGCGCAGGAATGGCATGCCGCCAGATTACAGTTATCTGGGCCTTGCCCTTGGCTTTCAATACAGACTGGGTCGCTGGAACACCAGCGCGCTTTCTCAAGAGCCCTGGCTACAATAGCCTCAAGATAGCCTGGTTGCCCCATTTGAACGAGGCCACCCATTGAACCCTCCGAGTCTCCCGCAGCAGTGTAAATCAATACGCCAGACATGGGGTTCTCGCCATCAGCAGAATAAATCCGTTCTCTGAGAGAGGCTGACCCATAGCCACATTCATACACCAGCTCGTTGATCAGCAGGTGAGCGAATGTGTGGATCAAAACATGTTTCGGCGAAATCAGTTTTGGCTGCTGATGTCTTCGCTCCCGTAACTCACCCATATGGTGGTTAATCAAAGAAAATCGGCCTTCATGAATTGCTCCGAATTTTTCAATCCACGCACCAAGTCGGTCTTCCCTGAACTTCAGAAAGATACCCTCTCCTCTAACAATAACCGCCGGAAGCCATCTCTTCTTTTCTCGTGCCACCAGTCCCCATCGCTCTTCCTGCGTAAGTTCGTCTCCAGGAAAGATTCTGGAAAACCCCACGAATGCCCGCGTCTCTCTCAACTTGTGCAACAAGGACACACGTTCAAACGAGTACCGGACAAGATCATCATAACTACCCATCTCGGAACTTCGTATCAACAGATTGGCTTTTGGATAACCCTCCTGAACGTCACGACAGAAGACTCGGTATTCTTCCCTTCTGTAGTCAGACTCCGCCAAGGTATCTTGCTGTACTCCGGCCGTTCCTAGATCAGAATCCATACCCTTGCCTTTAAACCAATCCGACAAAGGCCCCAACAACACCGATGGGTCAATCTCCCATTCCGGGCAATGGCTTTTTATTGCGGCTGTTACCATGTCAAGCGATAGCAGCTTGTCAGTCGATACCTTTATTTTCTGCGACAAGAATTGTTGCACCTTCCTGTTTTCCAGCAAAATATCCTTCAGGATGTGCCTGTTGGCAGCTTCTGCCAAAACTGCCGCATCTACGGTTGACTCAGGGTAATACTTCTTCAGAGCATTCCGAGCCGACTTCGCTGAAACCATGCCATTGTCTGCATCCTGTGCGCTGAGCAACAAGCTGGATTTCAGCAAATGGTCATCAAGGATATCCAGTATTTCCTGATCAAGATTCTTGTCATCAATGTTCGGGATGTAAATCGAGCTGACGACCTGAGGAAAGTAGAGATTCGACGCACCACGGAGCAGAGGATATATTTCCTGTCCACAACCTGGCAGCGGATTCGGGCCGTTCTTGCCTATTCCCAATGCAGGGTTGTGCCCCTCGCATCTGACCCCAATTTTCCCGAAGGCGGTCTGTGAGTCGCTTAATCCATCGCCTTGAAATGCACCGGCGAGTGTGCGTTTCTCGACAACTTTAATTCCTCCATTCTCCAACCTTTCCTCCGCAGCCACTTCCACTCCAGTAAGCGAAGCACTACCGGTACTTCTCATGCGAAGCCAGCGCAGGTTGCCCTCCGGCTCCCACAATGGATCCGGTTGCTTGAACAACCACTCCAGCCATGGGAAATCTTGCAGGTGGCCCTTTTTGCATGCGCCTACGAAGCGAACCTGAACAGTTTTTCTCAGTGGATGCTCTGACCCAATTCCACCACCAGATCCGATTGGCCCTTTACAGGTTGGAGGCGTGCTGTCCTGGTATCGCGCGAGATGCATTCGCCCGCATCGAGGACAAACATGCCAAAGAGGAAATCTGAGAAACGGCAACTTCATATTAAGGTTGGACTGAGTTGCATCCTGCCCCCATTCGGGCTGACGAAAATCCGGAGGCTGCACAAAGTAGTCTACGCCCAGCCGACTGGAAAGGCGTTTTTCATCATCGATTATGAACTCCCTGTGCTCTGGCTCACCTTCCTTGAATGGCCAAGCATCCAGGCCGGCGTGAACGAGAGACACGGGACCGGGAAAGTCCACCAACGCACCGATGCCAAAAGGTGAAATTGCTTGCGACCTTCTAACTGGGCGGCTCATATCTGATCATCCTGCAGCTGATTGAAGAAACGGGTTATCTCTGCTTCACAGGAGGCATCGACATTTCGCAGGGACGACATGGTCGGCCAGCTATGACCATCCCAGTTTGGCGGTACTGTACTACCTGCGGGGTGCAGCAAAGGCGGATCCTGAGGTGCGGCTCCAAAACCACCATACTCGCTCGGTTGCCATTTTTGCCACTGGTCAAGGCGAAGCTGTAGTTTATCCATTACTGAATCACGTTCTTCCGGAGCAACAACTCCAACGCGTTCCTCTATCATTTCATCGACCAAATCTCGTAACGAAGAACTTTTTCCAAGCGGGAAAGGGTCCGGGCTGCTTGACTCAGCGTCCAATATCCCAAGCTGCCTCACCGCTGCAACAATAATGCCATGAAGGGAGCGCTCTACGGCCGGTGCGCTGAATGGGGTGACACTGGTTGGCTCAACCTGTGCATATAGTCGCTGATGGTATGGTCTGAATCGCTCAAAATGACTACGATCTCGTGGTTTGCTCTGTCCATAGAGCACTGCCACCAAACCAGGCTTTTCAGGATCTCGCCCGACGCGGCTGGAAACTTGAATGTACTGGGAAGTTGTTTTGGGTTGACCAACGATTGCCATGAGAGCCAAACGACTAACGTCTACGCCTACCTCGATAATGTTCGATGCCAGGCAGGCATCAACGACATCATTATCATCAGCTGTATTTTTGCTATTGACCGTTTGAGTGCGAAGAGTCCTCTCCAGTCGCTCCAGCTCTTTGGGTACTTGGTCGCTACGAATACGGCTGGTCAGTTCAGAAACGTTGAACAGCTTCCTGATCTTTTCATACTTGATACCTTGCCTGTCAAGAATGACCCGGAGGTAATCTCTTGCATCCGCAACAAACAATGACGCAGCGCCCCCAAGTTCCCGCAAGGAATTGAAGAAGCAGAGGAGAGTCCACCATGGATCCCTGCCAGCCTCATCGGTATTCATAATGGCGGCGTGCTGCATGAGACATGCATAGACGCGAGCCTGCGTAGTTTGGAAAGATCCATGCGCAGATGCAAGAATACCCACGTAGAGGCGTCCAGGTTTCGGCGTCCCGTCATCGTTGCGTGCGTCTCGGGCAAAGAAGGAATCCCCCGCTTCAAGCCCGGAAGGTGGGAACAGGAACACATCATCCCGCGCATACAAATGCGATATCTGTTCTCTTGCGCGGCTGATCGTTGCAGTTGACGCGATAATTTTTGGTTTGATATCACCATACCCGTCCTTCCGACAGAGACGCTCAATGACCGTCTCATACGCACCAACCATTGATCCCAATGGCCCGGAAATCAGGTGAAGCTCATCCTGAATGATAAGGCTGGGTGGCAATCCTTCATGCTTGCCGTTGCTTCCAATTCCAAACAGCTTCCGCACCCCTGGTTTCCAGGCAAGCATCGCGAACTTGTCAACGGTGCCGATTACCAGACTGGGCGGATCTTCAATAAGGTCTTCATCTATGATCACAATCGGCAGTGGCGGACGAGGTCTTTGCATCGTGGAAGCGGTCCCGAAATCGCAGGCACTATCGTTGCATCGAAACACTACTGTCGGGGGTGCGCCATTTGTCCTGGTGTATTTGCTGTAGCCAAGGACACTCGGAATCCCTGATTCTTTCGCGTGAACACCCCGCCCTCTCGCCCCACCACGTTGACGATGCACGCCCTCAGTAGAAGAGGGGCCAAACTTGGCTCCACACCATGGACACTTGAGCAAAATGAATGGATTTTCGCTCTCCGGATCTTTCTGAAGACTTTGCAAAGCGTGAAGCGCTTCCTCACGCTTATTTGGAGATGCACTCCCCCCCACCCACAGACCAATACGAAATGGTTTTTCTCCAAGCTTGGGTGTTTGGTGTCGTATCTGCTCCATTGCACAGAACATAATCGCCGCTCTCTGAAACTGCTGCGCTGTCAGCAACCGCAATGTATACCGCATCAGCACATCTGCACCACCCGAATTCCTGCCTGAGAGTCGATTGAACAGGATCGTGAATGCGGTGAGTCCCAAATAGGCCTCAGTCTTGCCACCACCTGTCGGGAACCAAATCAGATCAACGATTTCCCGAGCCGCACCATCTGGCTCGGCAATTCCGCGTAACGACATGAGAAGAAAAGCAATCTGGAAGGCACGCCAGTAACCACGTCCTCGCGGATCGGGCATGGAAGGATCTGGGTTTGAAATCGCAGGTGACCAGACTATACTTTTTCCGTCAGTGCCAAGACCGGGTTCACGCACATCCCTGGTTGCCCTGAGCTGGGCAATCAACATTGCTCGATTAGCCAATACAAACGCTTCTTTGGCTGCGCACGCAACAGTGGAACTCTCCTGAAGAAACCGCACACCATCCTCAATGCGTTCCAGGCACTCTTCGCAACGCTTGATGAGTCCTTCTGCAGTCTCTGTCATGTCTCCAGAAATGCTGGGCACACCCTTACGATCCTTTTTCAGCTCATTGATCCAGCTCTTGTAGGCCCAAACAAGCGCGTCAATCTCAGCGGTTCCATCATCTTCTGGATCCAATCCAGCAAGCTTTCGCATGCTGACCTTGATTGGTTGTTTGCTGCCGTCCCCATTCTGGACGAACAGATCAGCACTCGTCGTGGGCGTCTCAAAGGCAGGCATTACGTCAGTCCATACTTCAGAAACCATACTTGGGGATTGCCCTGCCCAATCCGCCGCACAACCGTGGCCGATCGCAAACGTCTGGTGTTGCCTGTAAATCAGTCGATTGATCTGTTCATCCGACATGGGATCCTGCACACCCAGCTTGCTGACTTCGGTTTCAGGGTAGGGTTGAATCCAAGGCGCTCCAGTTTGACCTTTGACGCGAATCCCAGCCTGAAACAAGCATTGCTCGTCAAGATTTCCCGCATCAAGCTCTTTCCTATTAACAAGAGATACGGTTATCAGCCTCTGTGTTGATGTCAGGCGAGAATAGCCGCCTCGTGAAACCACCACAATTTCCAGCCCTTTGCCTATGCCTTCAAGCTTTTTTATGATTGCTCCTCTGGATTCAAGAAGCTCTGCTGAAGGAATTTCGATGCATGGATATTTTTTCGCGTCGTCCAGCAAGGGAACTCTTAGCCACACGGATCTTGGAAACGGGATTCCCCCTGGGTCTCCAACTATCACCTTTGTCTGTTTGTAGGTTCCAACCGGAATTTCCTGAACATCATCATTGCCGAGACGTCCGATACTCACTACCTCAACCCGCAACCCCGCACCTTCGACCGAAAAGTCCGCAAGGAAGCTCATGCCAATCGCAGATGGCCTGAAGGCATTAGCCAATGTAACGGCATAGTCTTCCGATTCGTCCATCGCAGCGGGAGTCTTTGCGGCCTTTCGTTCCGCACGCTTTTCAAGCTTTTCGTCCACGTCCTGATTTTCGCCCGGATCAATATCAGAGCCAGCCTGCCGATCCTCACCGGCACGCAGCTGTTCGTGCTCTTCGATAACGCCAATCGGAAAGAGAACGCCAGCACCATATCTCTTGGCAGGAGGATCCTGCCATACCACCTCTTCGCCGTTGATCTGTTTTTTTGGTTTTCGAAATTCCTCCCATGAAAACTTTTTTTGTTCCCCGCCATGACGGATGTCAAGTTCTAAACCAGCCGGATCAGGCCCTACAATTTCGGCGCGCAATCGCGAAGCAAGCCACTTGCGATTTGAGAGATTGTTTGCAAGTTTTTCTGGGAGTGACATGATCTACTTTCTCGACGACATTTCTAGACCAGCATCCAGAATTTGGTCATAGCTGGCACGACAGCTTTCATGCATCAGCATGAATAGCCGGATTCTGGCTCTCGACATGCCAACGTAGAGAAGCGCACGAGACCTCTCGTCGTTAAGGCTATTGATGTCAGTGATAATCACCGCCGGTGCTTCTAGCCCCTTGAAAGCATGAATGCTGGCAAAAGGGATGGTCTGGCCGTCCTGTACTTGACGTATCGGTGCAAGACGGACGCCAATGGACGATGAAGCGTTTCCAGCGCAGGAACTTTCGTCACTCCGCATGGATAGAATCATTATCTCCCCGGCCTTGAATATTTCCTTCAAATTGCTGATCGCATCTGCAAGATGCTTCTCCTGATCATCTGCCGATGAGTAAAACAAAGGATCAACATCAGATCCCTCATTATCGTGAAGCACCCTCTTGTAACCAGGTGCAAGCCCGCTAGTTATCGCAAGGGTCTGCGCAATTGGTTCAGCATTTCTGCAATTGATGCGCAACGAGGTCTTGACGTGGCTGGGAGCACGATCCGATAGCCCCTCAAGCGCCTGCTGAACTCCCGCGTCACCTTCCGAAACATAGATTGCCTGTCGCTCGAAATCGCCGAAAAACACCCATTTCCCACCGGCAATACCGCCCTTTAACAGGAGGTCAAAAACATCAAGGTACTCCTCCTCCAATAGGTCTTGCGCCTCATCAATAACAAGCATGTCGTAGGAATACCATGGGCGAGCGTCGTCCAGCAACCGATCTAATGCCCGCACTGGCAGGTCTTTTCTCCAATATGAATTATCCAGGCCATTGGCGGGTTTTTCATTGGCAATCTCCAACAGTAAACTGTGGAAGGTTCGACACTGGAACAACTTCGGATTATCCGAATAGCCAGTGGTCTGAGCTTGTAACCAATCTCCGAGCAAGTTGTTGTAGCAGAGAAACAAAACACTGTTTCCATCCGCAATTGCTCGCTTCGTCGCCTCCATGGCAAGAAATGTTTTTCCTGTGCCAGCAGGCCCTTTGAAAACCACTCTGTCGTTTTCCTCCAGCAGATCGAGAGCATCGAACTGTTCTTCGGTAAACTGGCAGATCATTTGTTCCATGAGTTCCAGATCACTTCGGGGTGAAACGGTATATTCGAAATTGTCTCGAAGAAGGGCAACCATCCTTCGAACCTGGCCTTCATCGGGGCGGCTGTCAGTCTCGTTGTACCAAGAGTGTCGCCCTACGCGGCTCTCCACATGCTCGTGCGCGCGTTGAAGGATGTTGCTGACGTTCACTGAGATCGGACGCCTGACAAATAGCCTTCTATTGATGTACTGCCATGGATGCCACTCCGGAGACTGCTCATCAAAATCCACGCGAGTAAAAATGGCCGCAGAAAAGAAAAGAAGTTTTGAGAGTGTGCAATCTTTACTAACAAGATAGGCACGTAGCGAATGCATCGCCCTAGATGCTTGCTTGAATGGGCCTTCAACAGAAGTCTCATAGGGATAAATCCATTTCCCATCCTGACGTGATACATCGCAGCCTTTTACCTCGATGCATAGAACACCCAGCCTTGGCACAAGCACCACCATGTCAAGTTCACCCTCGATCTTGGACTGATGTTTCTTCAGGTCGAGTGAATGCAACACCACCCAACCCGCAGTATCGGGATCATCCCTTAGCTTGTTGAAGAGGTCCTTTTCTCCCAAGGGGGTTTTCGTCGAGCAAGCAGGGGGAATCATCCGAGCCATTTGTTGCCTTTCAAATCATCAACTTGACCAAGACGCGAAGGAGGAACATGGGCCGGATTGCGATCCACTGATGAAACCCGAAGAATCAGAAGCTCAGCGCCAGAATCACCTTCAATGTGAATGATCTCCCCGTCCGCCAACTTGCCATTTCCATTTTTGAGTCGACTGAACAGTGCCTTGAAGAGATCCTGCCGAATCAGATTCCCCGCTTTTTGCCGAACACTTCTCAAGCCTTGAAGACTGTTCCAGCGACTGTCGGCGTAACGGATCAACTCCTCACCCACTTTCTTTATCTTTCCCTTGTCTGCAAGCAAACTTATAAGTTCTCTGAAAACGCTTTCGTTACCGGGCCCAAGCACTTCTGGGCCAATCCACTGCCGAATGCTGGCAGCATTGGTTTGCGCGCCTCTCTCACGGAGTGCTTGGGCTACTTGTTCATTGCTGTGTGTAACCAGCAATGCTTCGAGTGCATCCTTCCAGTCAGTCGCGATCTCAAACAGGCTTTCATTATCTTCACTACTCATGATACGGTCACTTGCTTCATCAAGCAGAAACCCCGAATCACCGGATCTCAGGACTATCAGGTCCCCCTCACTGACATCTTCGACACGAACCATGCAAAAGTCGCTTTCGTCGGTTACTTTGCCATCTGCCGGTAATGTCAGAACTCTTCCACTTTCTGGTAGAAAAGTGCCAGTGCCGTCGCAGAACAGCATGTAGTTGGCTGGAACAAGACTGGGCGAACTATTTCTCGCAGCCCCGTGAAGGCCCTGCCAGAAAGCTTCATTCGCCCACATGTCGACTGCTGACATTGACGAGTCCCCCTGAATCACAATCTCCTTACTCTCAATCTCAGTCTTCTGCAATCGCCCAGCGAAAATGCCATCAGCTGGGAGCATCATTCTTTTTGGTATCTGAAATCTTTCACCTGTGTATAGCAACACGTCAAACCTAGTGGCGCACCCAGAAAACAGCAGTTCCGACAACAGTACGGGCGAAGAATTTAAACAGGCGCAGGGTAGGATCACCGTTCCAAACACATTGGATCCCAGATGTTTTCGAGACCTAATGAGCATGATCCGTTCATTCAGCACGGACAATTGGGCAGATCTTTCTAGGGGCCATCCTGGCGGCCTTCCTGCCGACAACGCACAAAACACCCCAATCTGCTCGTCATCTTTCCCAATGCTTTCGTCAAGAACGTGGAGAAACAGCTCACGCTTGGGATTACATCCGACACCAACAATTTCTACTACGTGCTTTTTCATAATATCAATGAGCTGAGCTGCATCCGGCAGGCCATTTGATGACTGCTCAAGCTCACTCATCTGATTCTGCAACCTCAGGGCGGGATCATCGAATGGAAGAACGGTAAACAGGATCGACGATCTGAGCACCCATAATCGACGTGAAACTTCTGCTTGGACAGGATCGGCGCGATCAAGCATCTGGAACAATTGTGACGATATCTGCATGACCTGAGCTACAGGAAAAAAATCTATCTCGTGTCTTTTCAAGCAGGAAAGCTTGGCATTTTCAAACGCTCGGTTTGTTCTTGAAAACATACTTCTAGCAGCTGTCATTGTTCATCAATCCAATAGGCTGCAAGTTCGACGCCAAGAGCAAACTTGCTTGGCATAGCGCTCTTGAGATCAGCATTATGTCCATCAGTTGAAATGCTTCTGAGCCCCAATACTGCATCGTGAATTCCCTCTTGGTATTCTGATCGATCAAGAATTACAAGCATATTGGAAGCTGCCGCCAGATGCTCATGCACCATAAAAGCTTTGGCGCCATCGAGGATGACAACAGGAAAATTGCCCGAGAGAGTCCCCTTGGGATGATCAATTCGCAGCTTCGCATGACTCTGTACTTTGTTTCTCTCCAAACAGAGAAGATCAGATATGGCGATCGGATTCCTGCAGCCTTCAATCGATAGTGAAAGTCCGGCGAGTGAACTTTCGAAGGATGCTACGTTGGTAACAATTAGGCATTCTGCTCCATCAGCCCATATCCACTTTGGGTTAAAGTTCTCAACCAGATACCGTAAAGACTGCGCTGCTGCATCAAATGATCCTGACCTTGGTGCGGTAGGAGGCTTCTCTTCTGTGAATCGGTAGTCATTGAAGTAGTTACGAGAAATCTCACAGCGGGTTCCAACCTCGGCATTTCTAGGCGCCTTGGTTATATCCACAACGATAAATTCTGACCCATCGTGATCCTTGAAGCCAACAATATTGCCGCTATAACGTTTCGTGCCATTCTTGGATATCCAGAACACACCTCGGCCAGATGGTAACTTTTTGAATGTTGGCCACGATAGTGCGTCCTCAAAATTGCTCGCACCAGCCATGAGGCAACCAAGGCTGGCAAAAGCCGCAGCGAGCTCGCGGGTTGGAAGGACGGCAAACACAATCAACCTCTTGCCAGCCGGCCTGCTCGATCTGCACCACGCACCCAACCATATTAGAGATGCTGCCCAATCTGGCAATGATGACCTTGCGCATCCGTCGAGAACGGAGATACGGTCACATAAATCGGCAGGCAACAGATTCATCAATTTCGAGCCAGATCGGAAAAATCATTATTATCAACAGAGCATCAAGTCAGTTACGTCTGAAACCTTCCTGCTCCAGCCGATCAAGAACTTTCATCAGGACAGCGGCCTGTTTATCCGACGGTATCCATCTTCCTTGAGAGGCAAGGCGCACCAAATCTGCTTCCCTTCCCGCCAATGGGCAATATCGTTTTGACCAATCATCCAATCTCTTCCAGCAACCTACTTGGCCCAAATTGAATACTTCCACAACTGAATTGATGACGGCATCCTCTGCCGCCTGCCCAGCAGCATCGTCTCGTTCACGTTTTACAGCACTCTTGGAGATAAGTTCAGCATGTAATGCCAATGAAAGAGGAATCGATACTCCATGTACTTTATTCCAGCAATCTTCCTTCTTGCACCATTCGCCTACGTTCATATTTGAGACTGGAGGCACTGTTATAGCTACTGAAACGGCTTTCGCAATATCTTCCAGCTGCTTAGAAAGTGCGGCTGACACTCCCTGCCTTGACCATATAGAATAAAGATTCAGTGTGGCCCCAATAGCCTGGTCGTCAATCATCGACACCAGCTTAGCAATGGTATAGGTAACAATCTGTGCTCTGTAATCGCCTCCATACCATGACTTTTTGGCTTCTGACACCATACATTCCACAAATCTGAACAAGATTGCTTTGGCGACGACTTCTTTGAAGTAGACTTCATTGTCAAACTTCGCGCCATCGGTTCCGTACTCTTTTTCCACGTATTCGGCAAAGCACGAGAAATTCTTCTGAGCACCACGACTTACAATATGCGGTTGCTTTCGCCATGAATTTTCGAACTTGGCCAAATCAGTCTTATTCATGAGCTGTGAACGAGGATGTTCCAGCAGGAAAATCTTCTTTTCCTTGATCGTCATTCTTGCTTGCGCATTGACATACTGTCCTCTCGCTCGCTCATAAAACCAGTAAGTATTGAATGTGGCTCCAGCTGCTCTTGGGGCCGGAATGCTCCTCGAGTTCCTTTCCATTGCACGGTGAAATGGATGGTTGGAAAAGAAATCGGCGTCACTAACCTTATTTTGTGAATTAGAGTATCGCGCGACTTTCTGGATCATCTCGTCCAGCATTTCCGTATCCTTGGCTCTCACGACGGACAGCTTCATGGGCACATGAATTTCACCGAGATCAGCGCTATCCTTTCTTTTAGCGACATGAAGTGAAGCGGTCGTCTGGCCGCCATTTACGATTTGCAGATATTTGGCAGACATAAGCCTTGGCCCGTCTGCAGTATCTTCGACGACGGCGGATGTAGCAGTCGCAGAAATCCCGTTGTTATAAACGAAAAACCTGTCCGGCTCAGCCCTGATCGTTGCCTGAATACCCTTGTTAATTTTCACTGTGGTACTCAGAAATGAGCGGACGTTGCCCTCAAGCAATCGGCTTCCATAGCGATCATAAAGTTCGGCCAGTGCGTCACCTTGGATTACGCATAGATAGCCATCGTAGTCTTCTGTCTGGCTTGCTCGAAGACACGGGAACCCACCATCTGCAAACTCAGTAAAATCAATTTCGAGTTCTTCAGTCCCGAGAATCGAGGCTGACACTGCCTTGAGCCGACCAACGTCCCAAATGTGACGTTCGATTGGAACGCCGTCCAGTTCGTCAATCGGTAAATCCTTGACTCGATCACTAAGAACGGAATCAGTTATCAGATAGAACCTGTATCGGCTGACTGATCTGCTTCCGTCCTCCTTCACGCAATGCCGCTGCTCAATCGTGCCAGAAAGTTCCTTAGTTTGAATGGATTCACTTAGAGAAGAACTCCAGATTTTGCCTGATGAAGACTCCTCCACGAACGCTTTCAATTGTGCAAATACAGCATCTGCGCGCGTTCTAGTAATGGTCTCAATCTCTTCACTTCCCCTGAAGTCGGCGATTAGCAGGCGTATGGAATCATCAACCTCGTCTAGCTCGTAACCATCCACGCGAAGTTTCTTTGATCGACCTACTGTCCCTGTACCATGACAGGGAATGAAATCCTGAAACTCTTCGGCGTCGGACAACCGCGCACCAACCTCACAGACAAAGGCAAAATCCAGTTCTTCAGTGCCGCAACCTTCTGGTGCACGCTCACGAACAGCATCAAGCAACCCCTGACGAAACGACTCCATGTCAGATGCGTCCGCTGCCTCACGAAGTTCCTTTATCAGATCCATTGTGTCATTCTCCCTGACGTAGCCATATTACTCTTCATTCTCGTCGAAGCCGGCATCCTCAATCCAAAGCATGGTGATGGCGTATCCATTTTCTTGGTAAAGGGTTTGCTCCTGAATGTAATCAGGTGGCTTGCGATAATCTGTAGCCAACCATTCGTCAGCAGAAATTTCATTAAAACCATCCAATCCTTCGCCTTGGATAGCTGCGGTGGAAATTGCCGGGACTTTCTGTTTCGGCGAAATGTCCACCCAATGGATGAAATCAGGACTCCTTGCCGAAGGTTTGATAACAACCCCATCTTTAGTAAAAATCAAGCAGCATGGGAATCCTGCCAAATTAAGATAGCGGCGAGCAGTCGCTTCAACGCTCATATCGAAAACTGCGGACAGTCGTTGTACATGCGATAAGCAGGGGGCGGCAACTTTTCCAAGACGCATAATAAACTGCTGTTTAGGCAACATCAGTTCGGCTGCGAATCGATTAGCTTCCCACTCTCGTTCAGCTTCCGGCGTTTCCCCTTTAGCACCTTGGTTTATGTCTTTACTACTACACCGATAATCCATCTGTGTATGGTGAGGCAACAGGAAGTGACCGAACTCGTGTGCAATGGTGAAACGCTGGCGCGTTGAGCGCATATCCCCCACCCAAATTTGCCCATAGCTTTTTGCTTCATCTGTGGCCAGCATTCCAACAAACTCTGGAGCATCAACAAGTTTTTCAACTTGGCAAATGTCATTGGCGATGACCAGTTCCTCAATAGGAACGGGAATCGGTATGTCTGGTTTTTGAACAAAAATTGCTTGGGCTAATGCTTCAGGATTGTGGATGTCAGCTAATTCGACGCGATCAAGTGTGAGCAAAATATTCTCTTACTTTTTTTTGTTCATCTGTGCTTTAAAAAAATCTACTTGTGAGCGCAAGAGATCCTGCGTGTCAGCAGGAAGTTTTGAGAAGTCCCTGTAAAAAACTAGTGCCTCTTCTTCAAACGATAGGTCTTTAGGATCGGTGCGTGAATCATCCATTAACCCTTCTATACTGACTTCAAAATGAGAAGCCAATTTTGATATTACTTCCATGGAAGGGTTGGCGATACGCCCTTTCTCCAACTCCCAAATTAACGCCTTTGAAACTCCAATTGCATCAGCAACCTTCTGTAGTGACTCGTGTTTTTTGCTCCTAAGTTCTGCCAGCTTTGTAGCGAGTGACATGCTCTCCCCCGTGTTCCGTATTATTTATTGAACTATTATGTATTATTTGCTTGACTATTGATTTCCGTCCTAATATCCTTACGAACATGTTCAGTATACTTTACGAATCGATTATGTCAATACTGATTCAACGCGGTTTTCTATAACGTATTTACGAAGGAGAAACAAATGGCAACGAATCCCCCAAAAGGCGACGGTCATCGTAATGGTGCAGTACGTCAACGTTCTCAAACCCAAACTCCGGCTGGCAATTGGGTGAAACGCAACGCTAATGATGGCAGGTTTATGGATGTTAAATCCGACCAGTTGCCATTCAAAGGTGTGCGGAAAGAAAAATAGGTGCTGATATGTACTTTAGACTTTTTGCCAAGCCTTCTATAGCCCTCGCTCTCGCGGCATATTTAATCTATTGGTCGGAGAATACCGCCGATCAAAAGACGAGCGTTATTTTGAAGCCGCTAATGGATAGCATTTCTCTGGGCGCTGCGTACTTTAGCGCAGGGTTGCTGGTGCTGTCTGGACTAGGCTTCCTATACAGTGGATATCGAATATGGCGTTGGCAGAATGGTGAAATTCCATTTTGTTCAAGGTGTGGTTCGATGGTGGAGATTCGTTATGGCCGACACGGTGAATTCTGGGGATGTATGAGCTACCCAAGATGCCGTGGAAGTGAGGGTATATAAATGACAAATACAAATTCCCATCGCATTGGAGCCGCAGCAATGGTTTTCGTTTGCCTCAGTAGCCAACAACAGTGAAGGAAATATGCAATGAGTAACGATCAAAACGCATCTGAACACGGTCACAACGAAACTGTAACAATAGTCATTAACGGAAAACCTAAGGAAGTGACTAAAGGTGAACTGAGCTACGCAGAACTGATCGCGCTGGCATTTGATACACCGCCAACTGGTGACGGTGTTCAGTTCTCGATTCAGTACACCAGAGGTCATAAGGACAATCCAAAAGACTCAATGATTGAAGGCCAATCCGTGAAAGTCAAGGAAGGGATGGAGTTCGATGTCACGCCAACTAATCGCTCGTAGTCCTGACCTAGAAAAGCTGCGTAGCGATGGCTTTGACATTGAGGTTCGCCTGGGCTATTTGTTAGTCAAGGAAGTTCCTTATGTGAACTCAAACAAGGTGGTCACGCGCGGTGTGTTGATCTCAAAGCTGGAACTGGCAAACGATGCCACGGTGCCGCCCCAAGACCACGTTGCCTATTGGAACGGTGAGCACCCCTGTCACAGCGATGGGCGACAAATTTCTGCGATCCATAACCCAAGTCCGCCGCAAGATTTTGGCTCAGGCATCCTGGCGGACCATACCTTTTCAGCAAAGGCATCCTACAGGAACTATCACCACAAGATGACGGCTTATATAGCGCGGATTACTGGTGAAGCAAGAGTGCTTGACCCAAGTGTTCGAGCAGAGACCTTCCCGCTTTACCTGCCCGAGGATCCAAGGTCCGTATTCAAGTACGAGGATACTGCCAGCAGCAGGGCGCATCTCGGCTCGTTCAATCAAAAATTGGCTCATCAGCACATTGGAATTATCGGTCTGGGTGGCACGGGATCTTATGTTTTGGACCTCGTGGCTAAAACGCTCGTTAAAGAAATACATCTTTTTGATGGAGATCTATTTCTTCAACACAACGCTTTCAGAGCACCGGGTGCGGCCAGCGGCCAAGCGATAGAGCGCAAACAAAAGAAGGTTCTCTACTGGGCAGAAATTTATGAGGCAATGCGCAATGGCATCGTCACACATGATCACTACCTAGATGAGTCAACGTTGGATAGCTTGCAAGGCTTGGACTTCGTCTTTTTGTGCATGGACTCGGGCGAAGCCAAAACACATGTCATTTGCAGGCTTGAAAGTATGGGCCTCAACTTCATTGATGTAGGACTTGGAGTTACGCCATATGGGGACAGTCTTGGTGGATTGCTTCGTGTCAGCACCAGCACCCCAGAAAATCGCCAGGCAGCACGTGCTTTCATTTCCACGAAGGACGGGGCTGATGAGGTGAATGAATACTCGACAAACATCCAAGTCGTTGAGCTCAATGCGCTGAATGCCGCCTTTGCCGTGATTCGCTGGAAAAAAATCTTGGGTTTTTATTACGATGGTGTCAGAGAACACAATAGCAGCTACTCGATCGGTCAAAATGAGACTACTAACAATGGTGGTAAGGACGATCAATGAACGCGCAGCCGACTCTCAAGCACGAATTTGTTAAATACATCCCGGACAAGCCTCGGGAAGGGATTCTCTATATCTCCCGTGAGTATAAGACGGCTACGCACCTTTGCTGCTGCGGCTGTGGACTTGCGGTAGTTACGCCTCTAAACTCGGCGAAGTGGAGCATTTCCGATCATGGCAACTCAGTTTCGCTGTACCCCTCTATCGGGAACTGGAGCTTTCCCTGCAAGTCGCACTATTGGATTGATCACGGCCGTGTGAAGTGGGCCCGGCAGATGTCGGTTAAACAAATCTCTATGGTTCGAGTGCGTGACAAAGTTGATGCGGAGAAGTTAGCGAAAGGCAAAGCAGGTAAAGGTGGCTTGCTCGGATGGATACGACACTGGTTTGGGTAGATATTCACGGACGCCGCCATTAGCGAGCATCCGTCAGGCAGCGTAATTTCAAGATCGAAATTCAGCAGGGTGCCAATAGATTCTATTTGAAAATGTTCCAGATAGGGGTATGCACCAAAAATATCGTCGTGTTCGTATAGCTACCCGTCAGCAGTGCCTGCAAACTGAAATGATAATTTAGGGCGGATGCTCCGGCGCACTGAATTTCATAGACCTATTACGAGAGCAGAAGTAGCATGTTCTGTTTCGCTATGTCCTGACATCCGACAACTCTTGGCGTTCGATAATCACGCCTACTTTCGATAGCACTTTTATCTCCGCCGCCTCAAATGCCACCTTTCCATCTCAACATCAAGCCCCAATTCCTGTCGGGTCGATGCTTCCCTGAGAACGATGTGGGAAAGCCAGTTCATATGCTGCCAGTTTGGCTTTCAGCTCTGCCTCCATGCAATCATCAAGCCCAGTATCCATATCGCACAACACCAGATTACTCAGTCCGCTGACGAATTGATCAGCCATGTCATCCAGAGCTATCCATGGAAATAGCGCCTGATCGGCATTGTGCAGGTAACGCTCGATTTCATGCTGCCTGCATTGAGGAATGGACATGCCGATCACCGGGGTGACGCCAACTATTCGTGCGGCAATATCGTCGGAGAATCTACTGCGCAACTGGTTCAGATCAAGTCTCTCGCGCAATCATGAACTGATCACTATCTTCCATTCCGGGAATTCACGCATGATCGTTTCAAAGCGCGTGACATGGCAATATGCGCTGCCATCACGGACAACCGTTGACGGTGGACACAGCACACCATCAATGTCGAGAAAGATGTTCAAATTTACTTATCCTTGCATGCAGGGTTGCAAGTGTACCCATTCCACCGTCATCGTTATATAGGCCGAAATATATAGATAGTTCGGCATATTGACTTTCTCGGCTTCTGAGCGGACAAAATAGCAGGAAGTATTTTCAACTTTATGCAATAAAAAACCACGTCCTATGGGCGCGGCTATCACCTGACTGACTTTGCCTGTCAGAGTATCTGGCCCTGCAAAAACAGCAGGCATTGATCACGATTCAGCGTGTCTCTGCAAACGCGTACACTCCTTGCACATCCAGCATAGCCAAGTCCATAGGCCTCCCACGCGGAGCGGACACATGAAGGTTTTTGATTAAAGAATGTCGCGAATTTGAACTCATGGCGCAATATTGCGTCCAGCCTTTGTTGTTCGCAAGGAATACCAGTTACTGCAATCGGTTCGGAGCCTTTCGCCCCCACCTTGCAACACCACGAGCAAGGATCAAGGCAGCATAAAATGTTTTATCCGTTCGTTATTTTATGCACGGTAACAACACGACAGTTATCGTGCCATTTTGATGTTAGAAACAAGGTGTATCCTCACAGTTGTCGTGGCATGGCAACGCGCATGATTCACAGAATTTCTCTAACCAGCGGTTGGATAATTTACGCATTCTTTCGCCACCCTACTCCTGCCTGCCAAGCCATATCGTGCCTGCTGCTCTTTGCTGCGGCTACCAACACCGGCAGCAAAAATTCTCGGAGATCACTGATTACCGTTGCCAGCGGCATCGGGTTCAGTGCGTTCTTGCGCAGAAATGCCAGCCACTGCTTATTCTTCTGATCATCGTTGATGAATTCGTCGCTCAGTCCGATGGGTATTCCTTCGGGAAAAGCTGTGCGCCGACGTTCGAAGGTAGCCGCGATTGCCCGTGACAGTAACGCACCATCGAAGTCAGAATGTTTCGCCAGTACCCAGAGATCGAAAAAATCTTTCATTCGACTGTTCAGCATGCCGAGCGATGTCAGCGCCTCCAGCTTTTCCGCAACAACCGTGCAGCGAGGATAAGCCCGCAGTTGCGGCTCTGGCAAACCGGTCAAAATGATAGGGTAACTCACATCATCCGGACCCATCGCCGAACCCCACATCTACCTGCACCGAGCAACGGGCACTATCCAGCAGCCCTATCAGCGTGATCCGAACGCCTGCGTAGTTGGCCTCCTTGCGAATTTCGGCACCCTTCACAGAATCAGGCTGAAACACGATGCCGTCTTCGACTTCGATGCGGCTGATATTGCGAAAAACCTCTTCCAGATGAGAAATTTCAGGCGAACCAAAACCGAGCAGGTCAGCATCATGGGTCGGACGATGTGGCACGTCAAACCACAGATCGAACAGTAGCGCCCCCTTGAGCAGGAATTGATCGTGCTGTGCCGAGATGCTTAAACGGTACAGCATGCGCTCCAGTGCATAGCGCGTCAGCAGCAGGTTGAAGTCCAGCTTTTCTGCACGCGCCTTGTTGAGCAGCCGGTTGCGGATGGATGCGCCAATATTCTGAACGCTCATGCCAGACTTTCCAGATACGGGCGCATCACGTTGGCGACACGGCAGACCTTGGCGTAGTACCAGATATCATCACTCGTCATTCGCTTTTCATGCCAAGCCTCACGTAGCGCTTCAAGCGCGACATCAAGGCCGATCTTGTTGCGGTATTTGAAACAGTCGGCAACAGTCTTTGCAATACCGGTGACGCGGACGGTCACGCCATCCACGACGTGTTCCTCGACCCCCTCGGTAAACGCCGCACCGGAGAAACGCACGATGCGTAGCGGCGGGTAATCGAGTTTCGGTTTGACGGCCTTGTTTTCAACCGCCAGCCACACCTCAAAAGGCGCTTGGGTTGTCAGGTTGTGAAAACGGAGGGCAGAGAGCAAACAGACAACCCCTTTAGGAACCTTGCGCGACACTTCCGACAGCGATCCCTGGGCTGACACTACCCGCCCAGGCAGCCCGTAAAGACCACGCCCGACACGCTCCAACTGCCCGCGACGGACAGCGCGCGTCAGCGAAACACGCGGAATACCCAGCGGGGTCAGATCACACGGGCGTATCAGCCCTTTGTTTCGAGCCAGATCAAGCAGATTTTCAGCAAGCTTATTCATGTCCGTCATGATGTTCCATAACATCGACACTTGTCAATATATGTCAATATATCGGAACGTCTGTTCTGCAAGATGTACCAACAGCGCAGCAGCGTAAATTGAGAAAGTTTGGGCATGCAGATATAACACCGAACCGGAATACGCGCATGAGATAAACCTCGTTACTTATTGGTATGTAACTGGGTTAGTCTCAGAAACCTGCTGCACCAGGTCGGGATTATTCACATCAGCATCCTTAAACATTCCATCAACGACCAGCCATACATCACGAACGCCAACGGATACTCGCGCAGATCACCCGTGCATAACTTGAGCGGCGAAACAAACCGCCTGTTGCTTGGCCACAGCAGCGGCACGCCCGAGTTGGTTAGCCAGTCGCCAACAAGGTGGGACAGGTAGCCGGTTGCAACCCCTACCACCACCGGCACTGCATATCCTTGATGCCAGTGCAAATGATGCAGCGACCACCAAATCAACCACGACATACCCGCAACAGCGAGCAGACTATGCGTGATGCCGCGATGGCCGAACACGGTTGCAATCGGTATCGAGAGCGGCAGGACACGTTTGCCAAACGCGCTTTGTGGGTGGTCGATATCCGGCATCATGCTTCCAAGGATTCCACCGCCAAGAACAAATATCGTCTGCGAGGGTTGCGCGTTGAGAGCACCCGAGACAAGCAACGACGACGCACAACCCGCTGCAATATGGGTAAAGGCGAGCATCTTCCAGTCAAATTCGCTTCTGCAAATTACTGACCCACATCCATGTCGCCCAGCCGATGGATGCAATCGCCAGAGGAGCCACCATTGAAGGCACCGGCATCGGCAGCACCAGCCAGATTGCCACGCCAAACATCACGACCGTGGAGATGAGCACGCCTATCCGGTGACGAATGGGCGACTGCGAAGAAAACTGAAAGGTGCGTATCATCCTGGTTGAATATCCGTCTATCGCCACCGCAATAGTGAATGGCATCAGGATGAACCAGAACAGCATGAGCAGGTTGACGCGGTACACGATCAACGAACCCCACAGCCACGTTACGACTATCCGGTTCTGCAACCACTCCTTGAATACGCCCGGCGTGTCTTTGGTGTCCTTGATCGCGTCCGACATGCCCCGGATTTGGCCTGCGCTGACCGAAATCATTTTGCCGAATATCCACTGATCGGCTTGCTGCCCAGACAGCTTGGTTACAAACGCACGTTCACCGGTGAGTGATTTCAGCAGGTGTTCCGGGGTAATGAACATCCATGTGCCGATTGCCACGATCAAGGCAAGAACCATCCATAAGGCGGTAAAGCTCCCCTGCTCTTTCTGGCCTTTCGCCATGTCACTCTGCCTTCAAGATAGGCAATCTGCCTTTGATGATCCGCCCGCCCGACATCCTCGCCAAGAAGTGAAGCGGAGGCAGGTTGCCAAGCATCGCAGCGGGGAACAGCTCTACTTCTTCCGCCATCATGGATTCCTGATAGGACGACTGATATTCGTCCTGGATCTTCGCATCAACGCCATGCCCGTACCTGATGCTCAGTGATTGAGCTTTGATCTTGGGCATGCTGTCGGCAATGTATTGTTGCGTCTCCGCGTCGATCACGCGCAGAACGATTTGATTGTTGATGTTGGCGAGTACCTGGCGAGCCTTGTTCTCATCGCCGAGCCGCGCGGGAAAGTCCGCGAACGTCTGCGCCGCAATCGTCACCCTGAAGAGCGCGCCGCCCCCCTTGTTCATGAGCTGGATGGTGGGTTGGTTGATGACCTCTGCGGCTTCGTCGATGAAGAGATTGACCGGCTTGTTTGAGTTGATCCCGTAGTTGTAGCGATCACCGGCCACGGCGGTCAGATCGGCCAGCATGATCGAGCCTATGGCACTCCCGACAGTGCCATCGGCCAGGCTATCAAGGCCGAGATAGAGCACCTGGTTGTTGTTGATGATCTTCGCCATGTCGGTCGCATGCTCCTGATCGCCAATTTTGAATTCCGGCGACAGGAGTGCAGCCAGCGGCTCGGAGGTCAGCATGGACAGAATCGGGATGAGCGAGGCGACCATCTTTTGGAAGTGGTCGCGGTTATGCTCGAAGGTGGAAATCAGGCCATCCAGGTCTGATGACTGTGCTTCATGGATGGCGGTCTGCTTGTAGAATTCGATATAGGCTTCCAGTATCCGGTCACGATGTTTTTTTACGAAACTGCTGGAGCGGGTCTCCCATTCCGGCACGGTGTCGATGAAATGACGGCGCAACGTGTTCAGCAGCAAGTTGTCCGCGCCACCCTCAATATAACGCTTCATGTGAACCAGATTGGGGCTTACGCCCGTTGCCACCAAACCATTCACAATGTCGTTCAGCACTTTCCAGCCAAAGGCCGCAAACGGGTCTGCGCCGGTTTCGGATGGAATCAGTGCTGCAACCCGGCTGGCGAGTTCGGTTCGGCGATTCCAGTTACGCATCGGGTCGATGGGCGTGGACTTCTCCGGGTGGGCGGGATGAAAGTACACGAAACGCTCCGGTTGTCCCATCGCCGCACATATCCGTTTGGCGTTTTCCGCCAGGGCATGATCCCCTTTCGGGTCGATGATGATGACGGTTTCGTTGCGAATGATCGCCTGGCCAATCAACAACTCCATCATTCTGGTTTTACCCACCCGCGTCGTTCCAACCAGCAAGGTATGGCCGACCAGATTGGCGATGTCCATGAACCGGTCAGTTTCTTTGTCCAGACCATGTATCCAGTACGCGCCGTCCAGGTGGCGCTCGTTGGTGATTTTGCCGATAGTCTGAGAAACACCCTGTCCGATCAGTGCGTGCATCTTCTGCGATTCAACATCCGTCCAGTCAAAGCCCTTGCCAAGCCACACAGATGATTTCTTGGTCGCCACCGCTGTCTTGTTTATCAGCTCCGGAATGGTGATGAACTCTTTGTCGTAATTGTCCATGCGCGTCAGGTTGACGTAACGCCGCCAAGCCCCGATACCACGATACAAGGCCATGCCGGTACAGACAGTCATCGCAATCGCACTGAATTTCACCGGGAGCGGAACGGGCATGTATTTGGCCGCAATCAGCGTGAACAACGCAGCAGCTGCCCACGAGGCTGACATTGTGGCTTCAAAGTTTGGTCGCCACGGCGATTCCCACTCGTAGAATGCTTTCATCGGAAGCCACCCTCACTCTTGATGATGTGGTTGAGCTGCCCGATAGCCTTGCCGATGAATGCCGCCTCGCGCCGTATGGGAAGCAGTTCCTGTTCAATGTCTCGCACCCTGTCCGCTTCCCACGGTTGGGCCAACTTGAGTAGCGCATCCAGGTTGTACCCGTGTTTGACTTTGGGCTTACGAATAAGCTTTTTGGTCATCCTGCGGGTCTTGGCGGCCTTTGATCCATACCAGTGCACCTCGTACCATATTACGTTCAGCGTGTTATCTCGCATTCTGGCCTGCGCATACAGGACGCTCTTGTGCTCCCATGCTCTTGCCTTGTTTTCTGCCATGACAAAATCGAAGTGTTGCTTGCACAAATCTGCTGCCTTCGTTTCAAGCGCTTCGAGCCTGGCTCGCAACAGGCTGATCGCATCGCCCACTTCCATTTCATCCATGACTTGCTCTTCCATGATTCCCTCTGCCAGAGAAACAATAATTTTTGCTATGCGGAATCTGTCGTTTCAGCGCAACTTTACATCTATGCGCATCGCCGATTCCGCGCGGCAGATGCATTCGATTTACAGCGCTCCAAAAAAGCGTTTGCATTTGATTTACAGCGTTTATTGCTTTGCAATTCATGCAGATAAGAATGCATTCGCTTTACAGGCAACCCAGAACAGGTGCATTCGATTTACAGATCGCACAATCATCTACGGTAAAAGGTTGCCGTCACTTTTTGCGCGTCTATTTCCACCCGATATTCAGGGATAGAGTTGTTCTTAAGCAGTCCTTGCACGGATATTTTGAAATTGCGAAAAGGCGAGGAACACCCGGTCATTCGGTGTAATTCATTGAGGGATACAGCCCACGGCTGCCACTCGCCACAATGTATTTTGGCGAGGAAGTAGATCAGCCTGTGCAATGGCGTAAGCGAGAAGTAGTCAGGGTGCATGGCACACACCTGCGTCCAGTCTGTCGCACAATAATAGAGCCGCTCGGGCAGCTCAATACTCACCGCATCAATGCGTCCATCACGATCCCGTTCTGCCTCGTAACGAATCAAATTGAAGCTGTCGCCGCATTCCTTGATTTCATCCGGTGGGCGAAGGTTCGTTGTGATCCTGCTTCCGGCGAGTCTATCCAGCGCCTGAGCCAGG
>Ga0209343_10001830_pt1 | contig 28301 bp, 20 predicted proteins | sample RifCSPlowO2_02_FD_184026 | JGI IMG/M metagenome (GOLD analysis project Ga0209343, IMG submission 184026) | Groundwater microbial communities from Rifle, Colorado - Rifle CSP2_plank lowO2_0.2 (SPAdes) (version 2) | ecosystem: Environmental > Aquatic > Deep subsurface > Groundwater | place... | reverse complement strand
TCAGACGATCATTGAAATTATGTCGAGCTTGGCGTTACATCAGTCGCCGAAAACCCAGATTACGCAAGGCACCCCTGCCATGCAGCACTAAACAGTCCACATAATCGAGCGGTCTACATAATCGGCCTTTGCGGATACTGGCGATTTGTTGAAATGGCTGTCGGCGCAGCCTGATGGAATGACCGCTTTCAACTTTCCGGATATAAAACACACACAAAAGGCGATGTAAGGGCGGTATAAATCTAAAGTTGGTGTATTGGCGGTTGCCCGCTCGGCTTCCAGCTAGAGAAGCGCTTTGAAACGTCTAAATCTGTTAGGATTCGCGCTGGCTGGACGCATACCTACGAGAAGAGCTAACCGCGCCGCCAATCAATCGGGGAGTTTTTTCTGACCTATTCCAACACCACAACAACGCTCGATCTTAACGAGGCGCAGCCTCGTTATATTCTTATTGATCCGGCCTTAAGGAGGGCTGGCTTGCCCCCTGACGATCACACCACGGCGCGTTTGAAGTGCCGGTTGATGTGAGCATCCGATAAAACAACACTGACGATGGATTACCAAGAACTCAAACAACTCGAAGGTGACCTGTGGGAGGCCGCTGACCAACTGCGCGCTAACTCCAAGCTCACTGCCAGCGAATACTCCATGCCCGTGCTGGGCCTGATCTTCCTGCGCCACGCCACTACACGTTTCAACGATCTGTTGCCCGAAGTCGAGAAGGCTGTGCCCGCCCGCGCCACCGGCGCATTGCGCGAAGAGCGCATCAAGCTGGGCTTCGATTGCAAGGCCGCCATCTACCTGCCGGAAACTGCGCGCTACGACTATCTCGCCGCGCTGCCAGCCGGGGCAAAAGTCGGCGAAGCCATACGCGATGCGATGATCGCCATCGAGAATAGCGTTACCGACCAAAAAGGGCAGAAGCTGCTCGAAGGCGCGTTGCCCAAGGACTACCTCGGAATGGAGCAAGACTTGCTGGCCGAGCTGATCAAGATTTTCAACCGTCCCGCGCTGCAAACAGCCAAGGGCGATGTCTTCGGCCGCATCTACGAATACTTCCTCAACCAGTTCGCGCAAAGCGGCGCGCAAGAGGGCGGCGAGTTCTTCACGCCCCCCAGTCTGGTGCGCATGATCGTGAACGTGATCGAGCCTGATCACGGCATCGTGCTCGATCCCGCATGCGGTTCGGCGGGCATGTTCGTACAGACCGGCCACTTCATCGAAGAGGTGCACCACAAGAGCGCCAGCGAGGTCAACATCACCTTCTACGGGCAAGAGAAGGCCGACCTCAACAGCAAGCTCGCCCGCTTGAACCTGGCCGTGCATGGCCTGGAAGGCAACATCCGCATCGGCAATACCTTCTACGAAGACCATCACCAACTGCTGGGCAACTGCGACTTCGTGCTGGCGAATCCGCCGTTCAACGTGGACAGCGTGCAGGTCGCCAAGATCAAGAGCCAGGTGGGCGAAAACCAGACGGGGCGGCTGCCCTTCGGTCTGCCCGGCATTGCCGGAAAAACCAAGGGCAAGAACAAAGGCGATAGCGATACCATTTCGAACGCCAACAGCCTGTGGATTCAGTACTTCTACAGCTATCTGAACGACCGGGGCCGCGCCGGTTTCGTCATGGCCTCCAGCGCCTCGGACGCGGGCAACAAGGACAAGGACATCCGCCAGAAGCTGGTGGAAACCGGGCATGTGGACGTGATGATGTCCATCGGCCCCAAGTTCTTCTACACCCGCAGCCTGCCTTGCACCCTGTGGTTCTTCGACAAGGGCAAGCCCGCCAAACTGCGCGACACCGTGCTGATGATCGATGCGCGCAACGTCTACACCGTGGTATCGGCGCGCTCGCATGTGTTCACCGAAGAGCAGTTGTCCAACCTCAGCGCCATCACCTGGCTGTACCGGGGCGAACGCAACAAGTTCGTGGAATTGGTCGGCAGCTACCAGAACAAGGTCGCCGAATGGCTGGAGTCTTTGCCGGCGCGTTTGGCGCTGGATGGCGAAAAGGTTGTTGCGCTGGCCACCGCGCTCGGCGACTTTGGCAAGGCCACGGCAGATACCAAATCCATCGCCGCCGTGCGGGCCAAACTCGGTGAAGACCACGGCCTGTCGGATGAGCTGCTGGCAAGCTACCGCGACGAATTGCTCAAGGCGCAAACGCAGACGAATGACTGGGGTAGCGAGATTCAGGCGGCGCTAACTGCCGCCGCAGAACTGCTGCCGAAAGTTCAGAAACTTAACGCCGCAAGCGGCTTTGATACACGCAAAGCGCTGCAAGCCAAGATCGAGGCGATCAACCCGGAATTGAAAGCAGGCCTGGCTGCGGTTGAGGCCTGCCATAAGGTATGGCTGAAGTTGCTGGATATGGCGGAGAAGCAGCTCAGAGCCCGGCAGTGGGCAAGCTTCGATGGCGATGCCGCGCGCGACGCCAAGAAGGCGCTGTTGCCGCGTGACGCAAAGAAGCGCGAGAAACCCACCGCGCGCGATCTCGGCATGGAAGCGTTTAAGCGCGCCAGCTACTTTATCGCCCAAGGGCATTGGCTGTTGAGCCGCTTCCCGCAAGGGCTGTATGCAGATGTGCCGGGACTGTGTAAAGCGGTGAGCCGTAAAGACATCGCGGACAACGACTATTCGCTGACACCGGGGCGGTATGTCGGTGTTGCTCTTGGTGGCCAAGACGAGGATGACGGCGAAGCGTTTGCGAGTCGCATGAAAGAAATTCACAGCGAGCTGGCAGAGCTTAACGAGAAGGCATCCGGTCTTGCGGCGAGCGTTCAGGCAAGCTTGGAGGAGCTGTTTGAATGAGTAATCTTTCAGCATGGATTGAATTCAACCCTTCTGTGCCATTGGAAAAAGGCAAAGACTACCCATTTGTAGCAATGGATCAGATTCAACCCGGAATTCGATATGTCAGAGCAGTCACCCAGAGAAATTTCCCCAGCGGCGGTGCTCGCTTCAGTCATGGGGATACTCTGTTTGCAAGGATTACTCCTTGCTTGGAAAACGGCAAAATAGCCCAGTTTATTGCTGAGCCTGAGGATTGTGGTTTTGGTTCTACTGAGTTTTTCGTACTACGTGCAAGAGAAAACATTGCAGATCCGGCCTTTGTTTACTATCTTGCCAAAACAGAATTGCTTCGTGGAACGGCGATTCAAAGCATGGTTGGTGCTGATGGTCGGCAACGGGCAGATGTTGAATCATTACGCCAGTTGGAGATAGACCTGCCTGATTTGCCTGTTCAACAGAAAATCGGGCAGGTCTTGGCACATTACGACGACCTGATCGAAACCAATCGTCGCCGCATCGCCTTGCTTGAAGAGTCCGCGCGGCTGTTGTATCGCGAGTGGTTCGTGAATATGCGTTATCCCGGATGCTCTTCCTTGCGGGACGCGAGCGAGCCACCTCAAGGCTGGGAGATTAAGCCGCTTGCGGAAGTGGCTACAGTCAATAGGGCTAGCCTAGGGAGCAAGTCCGAGATGGTAGATATTCAATACGTGGATATTGCATCGGTAGAGACAGGCATTGTCATGGGTACTTCAAAGATGCCGTATTCCGAGGCACCGGGGCGTGCGCGCCGTTTTGTGCAGCATGGTGACGTGATCTGGTCATGCGTTCGCCCCAATCGCCGCTCGTATGCACTCCTTTGGGAGCCTGATGATGACGTGGTCGTCTCGACAGGGTTTGCGGTACTTACTGCCAGCAGCGTGCCTTTTTCCTATCTCTACTTTGCTACGACATCGGATGATTTCGTCTCCTACCTGACGAACCGGGCTACCGGCGCGGCATACCCCGCCGTATCTGGGAAAGACTTTGAGGAGGCACCATTGCTGTGCCCCGACTCACAGGTGCTGCAAGACTTCCACGAACGGTGCTTGCCGATGCTGGAGTTGAGAAGCAAGCTGATTCGGCAGAATGTTTGTTTGACTGAAGCCCGTGATGCATTACTGCCCAAGCTGATGTCCGGCGCGATACAGGTCTGAGGCTCACAGGGAAGATAAAAATAATGGCCAGCAGCGACTACTCAGAAGACAACAACATCCAGGAGCCCGTTGCGCGGCTGTTTGAGGAAAACCTCGACTGGCGCTCTGAGTACGCTTTCAACGCCGAAACCTTCGGCCCGGATTCTTTGCTCGGGCGCAAGAATGCCACGGAGGTGGTGCTGGTGCGCGAGCTGGATGCGGCCTTGCTCAGGCTGAATCCCAAGCTAGCCGCGACGCCCGAGGGCAGAACCAAGCTGCTGCTGGCGCGCGATCAGTTGCTGGATGCCGACCCCACCAAGACTTTATTGCAGCACAACGAAGCGAAGTGGAAACTGATGCGCGAGGGCATCACGCTGCATTCGTCCAGCGGCGACGCGGCGGACGATGTGCACATCAAGGTGATCGATTTCGATCCTGCGGGAAAAAACGATTTTCTGGTGGTGCGCGAGCTGTGGGTGCAGAGCGGCCCGTTCAGGCGGCGCTGCGATCTGGTCGGCTTCGTCAACGGGCTGCCGCTGGTGTTCGTCGAACTGAAGCGCCACGACAAGGGGCTGAAGGCGGCGTTCGACGACAACTACACCGACTACAAGGACACGATTCCGCACCTGTTCCATTACAACGCGCTGGTGATCGTGTCGAACGGGCTGGACGCGCGCTCCGGTTCCATCACCAGCAGTTGGGACCACTTCTATCGCTGGAAGCGCCTGAACGAGGACGACCCCGACCCGGCGCCGAAGCACGACGAGCCGCCGCTCATACCTGTCTTGCCCATTCTGCTGCGCGGCATGTGTACCAAGGAGGCGCTGCTCGACATCGTGGAGAACTTCACCTTGTTTGACAGCAGCGAGGAGCAGACGCAGAAAGTGGTGGCGCGCAACCACCAGTACCTCGGCGTGAACAAGGCCATCGCCAAGCTGAAGGCGGGCGATGCCGACGTGCTGGCGGGCAAGCTGGGGGTGTTCTGGCACACGCAGGGCAGCGGCAAGAGCTATTCGATGGTGTTCTTCTGCCAGAAGGTACACCGCAAAGTATCAGCCGCCTATACCTTCGTGCTGCTGACCGACCGCAAGGAACTGGACGACCAGATTTACACCACCTTTGTCGGCTGCGGCGTCTCGACCAACAAGGGCGACAAGGCCGCCGGAGCGGATGGGCTAGAGCGCTTGTTGCGCGACGAAAACCGCCGCTATGTGTTCAGCCTGATACACAAGTTCCGCAAGCGCGTGACGGAACCCTGGACACCACGGCGCGACATCATCGTGTTGTCGGATGAAGCGCACCGCACGCAGTATGGGCGTCTGGCGACGCAAATGCGTATGGCATTAAAGTCCGCGACGTTCATGGCGTTCACGGGCACACCACTGATCGACGGAAAAGAGAAGCATGAAACGGAGAAGGTGTTCGGCCCCTACGTGTCGGTGTACGACTTCCAGCGCGCGGTGGCGGATGGCGCGACCTTGCCGCTGTATTACGAGAACCGGGGCGAGAAGCTGCGCATCGTTGATCCCGCCTTGAACCGGCGCATCGAAGAGCGCATAGACGCGGCCCGCGCCGATGGCGAGCTGAGCGAGGAGCAGGAGGAAAAGCTCTACCGCGAACTGGCGCGCGAGTATCCGCTGTTCACCTCAGACACGCATCTGAACGACGTGGCGACGGATTTCGTGGAGCACTATCACCAGCGCTGGCGCTTGATGGAAACGCCAAGCAAAGCGGGGGAGCTTCCCCGCTACGGCGGAAATGCCAAGGCCATGCTGGTGTGCATCGACAAGATCACCTGCGCCAGAATGGCCGAGCGCATCAAGGACAAGTGGCAGGCGAAGATAGTGGGGCTGCGCGCCAAGCTCCGGCAGGAGCAGGAATACTTCGCCAAGGCGGGCAAGCCCGAGACGGCTTATGTGGCGCGCTTGGGCGCGCAGATTGTGTGGATGGAAGAGACACAGATACACCCGGTGTTCAGCTCCGAGCAGAACGAGGTAAAAGATTTTGCCGCAGCAAAAGATTCTTCCGGTAAAGGCATAGACGTTCGCCCCTTGCGCGAGGTGATCGCCAGAGGCATAGGCGGGAAGGAAATCGAGGAATGCTTCAAGGATGGCAAGCATCCGTTCCGGGTGGCCGTGGTGTGCGCCATGTGGTTGACCGGGTTTGATGTGAAATCGCTGGCGACCCTGTATCTGGACAAACCCATGAAGGGCCACACGCTGATGCAGGCCATCGCGCGCGTCAACCGCGTTGCCGCGAACAAGAAGAACGGCCTGATCATCGACTACAACGGCATGTTGAAGAGTTTGCGCAAGGCTCTGGCGACCTACGCGCAAGGCGACAAGAACATGCCGGTCGATCCGCTGTTCGATGAGGATCAGGCTTTGGCCGAATACGCCGCCGCCATTGACAAGGTGCGGGCGCACCTGAGTAGCGTGGGCTTTGACCTGGATGCGTTAGTCCGCGCCGAGGAAGGCGAGGAGACTTGGGCCGAACTGCTGAATGCGCAGAACGCCTTGAGCATCTCGCCCGAGAGCAAGAAAACTTTTCAGGTGCTGGCTGAGGATGTGTTTGACCGCATGCGGGGATTGTTCCCGAACGCCGGTATTTTCAAATACGAGCCGCAAGAGAACGCCATCTCGGCGATCTACAACCTGCTGCAAAAGCCAAAGCCCAAGGTGGACATCGCCGCGATCATGCAAGAAATTCGCGGCGTGATCGACACTTCTCTTGAGCTTGCGACTAAGGGTATGGATCAGCCTTCAAAGCAGTATGACTTGTCGGGTATCGACTTTGAGCGCCTGCGCGTGGAGTTCGCCAAATCGCCTTACAAAGAAACCGCCGTGCTGACCTTGCAGGAGCGCATACAGGCAAGGCTGGAGCGCATGCTGATGCAGAACCCGACCCGGATTGACCTGTACAAGCGTTATCAGGAGATCATCGCCGAATACAACCGGGACAAAGATCATGCCGAAATTCAGCGCGTGTTTGATGACTTGATCAACCTGCACGACTCGCTCGATCAGGAAGAGCATCGGTATATCCGCGAAGGTTTCAAGAGCGATAAGGAGCTGGCGGTTTATGACCTGCTATCCAAAGATAAGGCCAGCATCACCAAGGGCGATATCGCCAAGATAAAGAAAGTCGTGCAAGAGCTCATGGATACCGTAGAGACGCGACGGAGAGAGATGGGCAATCTGCGTGACCGTGCTTCCGCTCAGGCCCAGATGAAAACCGCCATCATCGACAGCCTGTTGGAAGGCATGCCTGACGGCTACTCCAGCGAGGATATTGATGCCAGGGCGGAGGTGATTTACCAGTATGTGCAGGATCAGATGCACTCTGTGCATGTGCACTGATTATTCTGAGTATGGGTGCTGGAAAACTATTGGGATCAGGCTATTTCTTTCACCATAAGCAGGCCGTCGCGTGAACATCAGGAATTAAACCTATGAGCAAGCTACAAAGCGAGTATCTGGTATTCGTGGACGAAAGCGGTTCCCACACGATGGGCAACATAGACCCGCAATATCCGCTGTTCGTGCTGGCGTTCTTCATCGTCAAAAAAAGCGACTATGTGGCGCATATCACGCCTGCCGTGCAGCACTTCAAGTTCCGGCACTTTGGACATGATCAGGTGATTTTGCACGAACGCGATATTCGCAAGGACTGCGGCGATTTTTCTTTTCTAAAAACGCCCGCGTTAAAGACCGCGTTCCTCGACGAGCTCACGGACATTATTGCTGCCGCGCCGTTTCGGCTGATTTGCGTGGTCGTAGATAAAATTAAACACAAAACTCGCTATACCACCCCGGCAAACCCCTATCACCTCGGCCTGGAGTTCGGCCTTGAAAGAGTGCGCGGATTTTTGCAGCAGCAGGGTGAATGGGCCGCTGCCGTGAATGGCAGTCAGTCTTGCATAGATCCGTCGGTGCATGTCATCGTGGAAAAGCGCGGCAAGAATGAAGACGACGAATTGGAGCTGGAATTCCGTCGCATCTGCGATGGGGCAAACTACAAAAACGAGAAATTGAATTTTGAAATCGTGTTTGCGGACAAAAAATCAAATTCCGCCGGTTTGCAGTTGGCTGACTTGGTGGCCCGACCTATCGGCTTGTCGGTGTTGAGGCCAGAACAACCAAACCGTGCTTTCGACGCGGTAAAATCCAAGCTGCTTCTAAAAAATGGGCGGGTAGAGGGATGGGGGCTGAAATGTTTTCCGTGAGCCCAAAAACAAAAGGCCCCGACATTCGCCGGAGCCAGTTGCCGACCGAGAATCCCCAGTCCATGGCGGTCACTTTACCGGATGTGGCACCGTAAAGCAACCTGAGCTTGCGACAACGAAGTTGAAAGAGGACATTCCAGCACGCTGAACCGACAGTCTATTCAGAAAATCGCCACTGTCTGCTCAGCCCTGCGGATTCAGCCGCTCATAGCAATCTAAAACGAAATCGCAATAACGATACCAGGGCCGTTGACCATAACCCGCAACGCCTGACACAAGACAGTTGCCATGCATCGGCATAAGGCGTTTAATCCTAATCACCCGGTACGCAAGCCGCACACAACCCTATGCCGATCTCGACCCTGACTCCCGCCGAGCTGCGTCTCACCATCGAACCCGATGCGCTCGGCTTCGCCGACACCTCCGAGCTGCTGGAATTCTCGCTGCCGTGGATCGGGCAGGAGCGCGCGGAGCAGGCCGCGCGTTTCGGCCTCGGCATGGACCAGCCGGACTACAACCTGTTCGTGCTGGGCGAGGTCGGCAGCGGGCGCTCTTCGCTGCTCAAGCTGGCGATGCAGGCGGCAGCCGCGAAACGCGCGCCGCCGCCCGATTTGTGTTACCTGCACAACTTCGACACACCGGAGCGTCCGCGCGCGCTGCGCCTGCCTGCGGGACAGGGACGCCTGCTGCGCCAGCTCATGGCGCGCATGATGAAATCGCTGCAAACGGAAATACCCCAGCATCTGGACGGGCAGGACTTCAAGGCCGAAAGCGGGCGCATCGAAAAATCCTACAAGGAGGAAGAGGCCAAAGCCTACGCCGGGCTCGAAGCCTTTGCCGAGGCGCGCAGCTTCACCATGCACCGCGAATCCGGGCATCTGCTGTTCACGTTGCGCGGCAAAAAGGGCCACGCGCTGACCGAGGACGAAGTGCTCGCCCTGCCGAAGGAACGCCGTGCCGAAATCGCGCAGGCCGAGCAGGAATTGCGCGCCGAGATCAGCCTCTATCTCGAAAAAATGCGCCCGACGGAACGGGTGATGAACGAGGCGCTCGCGGCATTGCGCCGCCAGGTGGTAAAGCCTCTGCTGGAGCGCGAATTGCAGGAAATCCGCGTCGGTCTGAAAAAGCAGATCAAGGATTCCGTCAAGCTCGGCGCGTATCTGGACAGCGTCATGCACGACGTGCTCGACAACCTGGAGCTGTTCAAGGTTTCCGACAGCGACGAAGACGTGCGCAAGGAAGTGTTGGGCAAGGTGCTGTCGCGCTACCGCGTCAACCTGGTGGTGGACAACGGCGGACGGGAAGGCGCGCCGGTGATCGTCGAGGACAACCCGCTGTTCCGCGCGCTGTTTGGCAGCATCGAATACCAGTCCGAGAACGACGTGCTGATGACCGATTTCTCGCGCATCCGCGCCGGCAGTCTGCACAAGGCGCATGGCGGCTTCCTGCTGTTGCACCTGCGCGACCTGCTGGCCGACGCTCTGGTGTGGGAGAAGCTGCGGCGCGTGCTGCGCAGCGGTCGCTTGCAGATCGAGGAGCCGGGCATGACCTATACGCCGGTCGCGGCTGTCTCGCTCGAACCCGAAGCGGTGGACGTCGACGTCAAGATCGTGCTGATCGGTTCGCGCGAGCTGTATTACGAATTGCAGGAAGGCGACCCGGAGTTCGCGCGCAGCTTCCGCGTCAAGGTGGATTTCGCCGAGAGCTTCACGGCCAGCGCGGACACGCGCCGCGACTCGGCGGTCTTCATCGCGCATACCTGCCGCAAGCTGGGGCTGCCGCATTTTTCCGCCGCCGCCGTCGCGCGCCTGCTCGAAGAAGGGCACCGCAACGCGGACGACCAGGCGCGCCAGAGCGCGATCTTCGCGCGCACCGAGGCGCTGGTGATGGAGAGCGCCGCACTGTGCGGCGCGCGGCGCGGCAAGCGGGTCGAGGCGGAGGATGTGGAAGGCGCGCTGGCCGCGCACGTGCTGCGCCACGACTATCCCGACCAGCGTATGCACGAGGCCATCGCCGACGGCGACCTGCTGATCGCGCTGCACGGCGAAAAGGTCGGCCAGCTCAACGGCCTGACCCAGGTGGATCTTGGCGACTACCGCTTCGGCTTCCCGGTGCGCGTCACGGCGCGCACCCATGCCGGCGACGACGGACTGCTCAACATCGAGCGCGAGGTGGAGATGTCCGGGCCGATCCACGACAAGGGTGTGCTGATCCTGCACAACTACCTGGCCGCGCTATTCACCCATAACGCGCCGCTCGCACTCAACGCTTCCATCGTGTTCGAGCAGGAATACAGCGGCGTGGAGGGCGACTCGGCATCCTGCGCCGAACTGTATGCGCTGCTCTCGTCGCTGTCCGGCCTGCCGCTCAGGCAGGGTATCGCGGTGACCGGCGCGCTCAACCAGCACGGCGACGTTTTGCCGGTCGGCGGCATCAACGAAAAAATCGAGGGCTATTTCAAGGTCTGCGAAAAACTCGGGCTGGACGGCAAACAGGGCGTGCTGATCCCGAGCCGCAACCGCCGCCACCTGATGCTGGAGCGCAAGGTCGCCGAGGCCGTCGCCCAGGGGCTGTTCCATATCTACACCGCGGAACATGCCACCGAGGGCATAGCGCTGCTCACCGGATTGCCGGCGGGGGCCGCCAACGATGCCGGCAATTACCCGCGCGGCAGCGTGCTCGGCCATGCGCAGAAGACGCTGCTGGCCTACCGCCGCGCCTGCCAGGAATCGGAGCGCGCCAGGACGGTGCGCAAGCGTCCGCACAAGTAACGCCGGCATTTATGCCAACCATGCACTAACCGGAGGTAATCATGACTACTGCACCCATTCCGCAAACCCCAGCCGACTATGAACAAGCACGGGTGATCGAGCGGCCGGACGGTTTCTACTGGCAGGACAAGTTCACCGGAAAAATGTATGGCCCCTTCGCGACGCTGCTCGGAGCGATGCAGGATGTCCAAGACCAGGTTGATACAGGCTACGAGGAAGGCGAATCGCTGGAAGAGGCGGAAGCGGAAATCGGCATCGCCAGCTGGACAGACCCGGAAACCGGCCAGCCGGCAGAAAGCCTGCAGCCGCACCTCAGCGACGAATAGCAAAAATAAATTGAATCGTAGGATGGGTATCGCTGCGCTCAACCCATCCTGCACACCACCCGCACATTATGAAACGTTCCGGGTCGCCAGCCAGCGGATCAGCATAACAGTTGCGATTGAAGCCAATATCAGGCTGACGAGCATGAGCGGAATAGCGGGGTTGTAGCGGACGATGGCGATAATAAAAGGCGCCTCGGTGATCCTGTTGAATCGATAAGATATGCCGTCTATTTCGATTTGCGAATGCGGCGCTCCGGCCTCCAGCACCATGATGCGCTGTTGCAGGCTGCCGTTGTCGGGGTGCCACAGGAATTGCGCATAGGGCAACCCGTTTCCGGTTTCGAAGAATCCCCGCAACAGGAGGCCGCCGTTCTCCAGAGGGAGCGATTCGCCAGCCTTCAGGGTGAACTCGCGGTTGTCCGGGTTGCGCGCAATCACCAAGCCGGACGGAATCGTCTGGCCGCTCAGCATCACCACCTGGCGCCGCCCCTTATCGAAGATGGCAGGCTCGTTGAAGGCGATCTCCTTGCTCACCTGCTGCCCGCCCGGCCTGTCGAACGACAGCGTCACTTGCGTATCTTTTAGGGAGCCGTCCGGGTGGAAAATATTTTGCAGCGACTCGACACGAGTCTTGCCCAGCTCCGGCAACTCTACTCCCTCGGCGGTGATCGGAAGTTGCTGCGTGCTGCCGTAAAAGCCTTCGATCAGGTGCGAGAGCATCGCGAACACCAGCGCGACATGAAACAGCAGCGCGGCATACTCCTTGAGCCTGCCGCCCCGGTTATTCACCACTCGTGCGACCGACTCGGCTATGCACGCCAGCAGGTTGATGCCGAACAGCGTGAAAGTCAGCAGCAGCGCATACAGCCAGGCATGTTCGATCCTGACCGGACGGAAAAAATAATTCAGGTCGAGATGAAAGAATTTCGGGTACAGATCCGGGTAACTGTTCATCACCAGGCTGCCCACTATAAGGTTGACCACCACCATCATGCACAGGATGAAGCCAGCATGACGATCGCCCAGAATACGGATCAGGTTTTGCATTTCAGAAGCGGTGAATGGATTGGGAGAAAAAGCTGGTGCCGATGAACGCCACCAGGATCATCGCGATGCCCGCGACATACAGCGGCACTTTCCAGCGCCGCAGTTTCGGCAGGCGGTCGATGTGCATCAGGTTGCCGTAAAACAGCCACAGGATCACCGCCCAGTGCAATTTCGGATCCCACAGAAAATAGGCGCCCCATGCAAGATAACCCCAGATTCCGCCGAACAGCATGGCTACGGTGAAAAAGACGAAGCCGATGCGGTTGGCCTCCGTCATCAGCGATGAGCGCTCCTGCGATTCTGGTTCGTTCCTGAACCATGCGGGGATGGCAAAAACCGCGCTCACGCCTGCCACCAGCCAGAAGGCGTAGGCCGCGAAAGATACCGGCACGTGCAAGGGATACCAGACGGTGTACAGGAACATCGGGGGATAGCGGATGATGTCCTTGAAAATGAAAACGACGCAAGCCGACGCCAGCGCAAGCACATGCAGCACGACGAATTCCCTGTTGGATATTTTTTTGCGGTAGATCAATGCGCAAACGACCAGCAGCACCGACAGGATCACGAACGACTCGATCTTGTCGGTGAACGGGAAAAATTCTTTCAACCAGGCGCGGATCGCATAAAAAATCGCGCATGCCAGCAGGTACAGATACGAGGCCGCTGTTGCCGCCCGGTGATGCCCGGTGGCGGATGCGGCGATGCTTACGCCAAGCAGGCAGATGCCGATGTAGATGCTGATGGTTACGATTAATTGTGGTGTCATGAAAATGATGCGACAAGGCTGTCCGGATCAAAATGAGGCGCCATTATAAAATTTTTGCGTGGTGGCCACTTTACAAATTGTGGCAGCGATATTTGATCCTCAAAAACTCGTTAGCCACAGAGAACACAGAGAACACAGAGAACACAGATTTGGTGTGCCATGAAAATGTGCAACACCGCCGATTTCTCTGCGTACTCTGTGCGTGAGTTGTTGGAGCTTCAGCCCCTTACAACCACGGCCTACCCCTTGCGGGTGGCGCCCACCATGTCGGGCATAGCCCGACCTACATTTGGTTCAGGCTCGTCTGGCTTAGCTTGATTGCGGGAATGACCGCGCTTGCAAGTTTCTGCTGTTATCATGGCAGTCAGCGATTGCATCCAGATTGAGGAGGCTTCATGAGCAATCTGATCGTCGTCAACAGCCCGCGCGACTGGCCGCTCGACATTCCGGGCGTGACCGTCGTGTCGGCGCGCGCATACCTCACCGATCCGGCCTATGGCGGCGACCGCGCGGCGCGCGTGTTCAACCTGTGCAATAGCTACCGCTACCAGACGCTCGGCTACTATGTCTCGCTGCTTGCCGAGGCGCGCGGCCACAAGCCGCTGCCGCGCACCTCCACCATCGAAGACCTGCAATCGCAGAACATGGTGCGGCTGTTGACTGAGGGGCTGGACGAGCTGATCCAGAAATCGCTCGCGCCGATCAAGTCGGACACCTTCGATCTCAGCATCTACTTCGGTCACAACGCGGCGAGCCGCCACAACCTGCTCAGCCGCCAGCTTTTTAACCTGCTGCATGCGCCGCTGCTGCGCGCAAATTTCGAGCGGCGCGGCCAGCACTGGCGCATCCGCAGCGTGCGCCCGATCGCTGCCAGCGACATTTCGCCGCAGCATCAGGAATTCGCGTTCCAGGCCACCACGGAATATTTCACGGCGCGCAGGCGGCATACGGCGAAGCGCGCCGCGCCCCGTTACAACCTCGCCATCCTGCACGATCCCGGCAACCCGGAGCCGGCCTCCAACGCGAAGGCGTTGCGGAAATTCGAAAAGGCGGCGCTGGCGCTGGGCATGCATGTGGAATTCATCACCAAAACAGACCATGGCAGGCTGACCGAGTTCGACGCGCTGTTCATCCGCGACACCACCTTCGCCAACCACTACACCTTCCGCTTCTCGCGCCGCGCCGTCGCCGGAGGTCTGGTGGTGATCGACGACCCCGATTCAATCCTGAAGTGCAACAACAAGGTCTATCTCGCCGAGATTCTCGCGCGGCACCGCATTCCCGCACCGAAGACATTGCTGGTGCACCGCGACAACGTGAAGCGGATCGTTCACGAACTCGGCTTGCCCTGCGTGCTCAAACAGCCGGACAGCTCGTTCTCGCTGGGTGTGGTGAAGGTGGAAACGGCAGAAGAGTTGCCCGCCAAAGTGAACGGCCTGCTCGACAAATCCGAACTGATCGTCGCGCAGGAGTACCTGCCCACCGAGTTTGATTGGCGCGTCGGCATCCTCGACCGCAGGCCGCTGTTCGTCGCGAAATACCACATGGTTCCCGGCCACTGGCAGATCATCCGGCACGGCGACGACAGGCACGATTTCGTCGAGGGCAAAACGGAGGCGCTGCCCGTTGGAGAAGCGCCGGAGCGCGTGGTGAAGTTGGCGCAGCGCACGGCCAACCTGATCGGCGACGGCTTTTACGGCGTGGACATCAAGCAGGTCGGCAAGCGCCTGTATGTCATCGAGATCAACGACAATCCCAATGTCGATGCCGGCAACGAAGACAGCGTGCTCGGGGACGCGCTGTACCGCGAAGTGATGGGCGTGTTCCTGAAGCGCATCGAAGCGCGCAAGCAGGGTGCCCTGCGCTGAACCAGAATAACCCCGCGCAGAACAGCCGGAATCTGCCGGGGCGCGCTCAGAATGTCAGCGTTTCGCCTGAACCGCTGCGCACCAATTCAACCAGCTTGCCGAACAATTCGCTGCCGTCGCGCCGGCTGCGCCATGCGCCGTTTTGCCAGGCGTAATGGAAACCGCCGGAAATGGCGGCAACCCAGATTTCATGGTTTGCGTCGTGACGGTTGACGATAATTTTCTGCCCGTTGTCGAATTCGATTTCCAGCACGTTGCCGCTACGGTTGCATTCGACATCGCCGCCGCAGTTGTCAAGGGCCGTTTCGATGCGTGCCAGCGCGCTATCGGCCTGTTGGTTGAACTCGTTTTCATTCATGTTTGGAGCCTATTTTATTGATCTTCGCCTGATTATTGGGTTTTACATAATTCATGACGATTACGTGATTTATCGTAGGTCGGGCAAAGCCCGACCTAGATACGGAGATCATGTCTTCAATTATGAAATTTTCGATAATGACGGATTTCCGGATTTTGTGCGCTGTCTTTATTTATGTGAATTCAAATAGCGGATTTCATACCCCGCGCCGTTTGCCAATGGATTAACCATTGGCAACGCGCTGCGCCTTGCTTCCATCCGCGCCCGGACAACACGGGGCATGAAACCTACTGAAATAGGCTCTTGGCCTTTATAATCCGGTATGTTGATTTTTCAGGGATGCAATCATGCGCATTAACATCGCTCTGGGCATTATCGTGGTATTGGCCGCATTGCTGCAAGGTTGCGGAAACAAAGGCCCGCTTACTTTTCCTGCGCCGCCCGCATCATCCTCACCGCAAGGTAAATAGCCATGAACGATTATTTCCAATATCGAAACGGCCAGCTTTATGCCGAGCAAGCGCCGCTGGCGGATATCGCCGCGCAGTTTGGCACGCCCTGCTACGTGTATTCGCGCGCCGCGCTGAGCGATGGCTTCCGCCAGTTTGCCGGCGCATCGCAGGGGCGCGAGCTTCTGGTTTGCTATGCTGTGAAAGCCAATTCCAACCTGGCGATTCTGAACGTGTTCGCGCGTCTGGGTGCAGGCTTCGACATCGTATCCGGAGGCGAATTGCAGCGCGTGCTGGCAGCTGGCGGCGATGCGCGCAAGGTGGTGTTCTCCGGCGTGGGCAAGAGCGTCGCCGAAATGCGCCAGGCGCTGGATGCGGGCATTTTGTGTTTCAACGTCGAATCTTCCGCCGAACTGGAACGCCTCAACGAAGTGGCGGGAGATATGGGCAAGGTCGCGCCGGTCAGCCTGCGCGTGAACCCCGATGTGGATGCGAAGACCCATCCCTACATCTCCACCGGCCTGAAGCAGAATAAATTTGGCGTGGCTTATGACGAGGCCATCGCGCTGTACCGCAGGGCGCGCGATCTGCCGCATCTGCGCGTTACCGGGATAGATTGCCATATCGGCTCGCAGCTCACCGAGACCAGCCCGTTCATTGCGGCAGCGGAAAAAATTCTGGTGCTGGTGGATGCGCTGGGCGGCGAAGGCATTCGCCTGGAGCACATCGACCTGGGCGGGGGTCTGGGCATCCGCTACAACGATGAAGCGCCGCCGGCGATTGCCGGTTATTTGGCCGCGTTGCTGGGTGTGTTGCGCGGGCGCAGCGAAAAACTGATCATCGAGCCGGGGCGCGCACTGGTCGGTAATGCGGGCGTGCTGCTGACACGCGTGGAATATCTCAAGCGCGGCGCAGAGAAAAATTTCGCCATCGTCGATGCCGCGATGAACGATCTGATGCGTCCGGCTTTGTACGATGCGTACCATGAAATCTTGCCGGTGCAACTTCCGCCCTCACCCCAACACTCCCCCGATTGCGGGGGAGGGGGCGAACGTGAAGCGCGATCTTCAATCTTTGAAGTGGTCGGCCCGATCTGCGAAACCGGCGACTTTATCGGTCATGCGCGCGATCTGGCAATCGCGCCGCAATCCTTGCTGGCCGTGCTTTCTGCAGGAGCGTACGGAATGAGCATGAGCTCCAATTACAACACCCGCCCGCGCGCCTCCGAGGTGATGGTGGAAGGTGGTGCCGTGCATCTGGTGCGCGAGCGCGAGACGGTGGCGCAGCTGTATGCAGGCGAGAGAGTTGTCGTATGAGTGTTGTAATTTGCGCAAATTATTTTTCAGAAAATTGTTGCAGGTTTTTTTAAACGTATATAGAGTGCCGATGCCACAAGCGTCTTTCGCTTAAATACAGGGCGTTTGGGTGTGCAGTGAGTCGTAGTGAATGTTCTAAATTCTTATGGAGAATGAAAATGGCAACATCCGATACAAAAGCAAAAACGCCCGCAGCAAAAAAACCTGTAGCGAAAAAACCTGTAGCGAAAAAGGCGGCAGCCAAACCCGCAGTTAAAAAAGTAGCCGCCAAGAAACCGGCAGCGAAAAAAGCGGCAGCCAAGCCGGCCGCAAAAAAAGTAGTTGCCAAGAAACCGGCAGCGAAAAAAGCGGCAGCCAAGCCGGCCGCAAAAAAAGTAGCCGCCAAGAAACCGGCAGCGAAAAAAGCGGCAGCCAAGCCAGCCGCAAAAAAAGTAGCCGCCAAGAAACCGGCAGCGAAAAAAGCGGCAGCCAAGCCGGCCGCAAAGAAACCCGCAGTCAAGAAGGCCGCAGCCAAGCCAGCCGCAAAAAAAGCGGTGGCCAAGAAACCGGCAGCGAAAAAAGCAGCAGCCAAGAAAACATCCGGTAAGGGAATTCTGGGCGCGTGATTTTTGCCCCGTAGGGGGCGGTTTGCTTCACCGCCCTTTTTTGTTTCTTCTGGTTTTCAGGCAGGGCTAGCACAAAAAATCGCACATCTGTGCGAGGTGTGCCGGTTTTCTCTCAAGTTAGGAAAATCGTCGCCAATCCCAGGAAAATGAAAAATCCGCCGCTGTCGGTGATGGCGGTGATCATTACGCTGGATCCTGCCGCCGGATCGCGCCCGAGCTTATGCAGCGCAAACGGGATCAGCACCCCGAACAATCCCGCCACCAGCAGGTTCAGCACCATCGCCAGCGTCATCACCAGGCTGAGGGGAATGCTGTGATAAATAAGGAAGGCGAATAGCCCGACCACGCTCCCCCATATCAGGCCGTTCAACCCGCTTACGCTGATTTCCTTGGCGAACAGCTTGCGTGCGTTGTTCGCGTTGATCTGCCCCAAGGCAAGAGCGCGCACGATCATGGTAATGCTCTGGTTGCCGGAGTTGCCGCCGATTCCGGCGATGATGGGCATCAGCGCCGCCAGTGCGACCAGCTTCTCGATGGAATCTTCGAAAATACCGATCACGCGCGAGGCGATGAACGCCGTCACCAGGTTGAGCGCCAGCCAGGCCCAGCGGTTTTGCACGCTCTTCCACACCGAGGCGAAAATATCTTCATCCTCGCGCAAGCCGGCCTGGTTGAGCAAGTCGTTTTCCGACTCGGTGCGGATAAAGTCCAGCACCACGTTGACCGTCACCCGCCCGACCAGCTTGCCTTCCTCGTCCACCACCGGCGCGGAAACCAGGTCGTAGCGCTCGAATGCCTGGGCGGCCTGTTCCGCCTTTTCGTCGGGATGCAGTTGTATGGTGTCGGTCAGCATCAGGCCGCCGACGATCGTGTCCGGCTCGTTGACCACAATGAGATTGATCGGCAACACGCCCCTGAAGTGGTCGTCCCGATCCACCACGAATACCTGGTCGGTGTGATCCGGTAACTCGTCGAAACGGCGCAGGTAACGCGATACCACCTCAAGCGAAATGTCTTCGCGGACATGGATCATGTTGAAATCCATCAGAGCGCCCACCGAGTCCTCCGGGTAGGACATCGCCGCGCGCAATTGTTCGCGCTCTTCGATGGGTAGCGACCTGAACAGGTCGCGCATTACGTTGTGCGGCAGGTCGGGCGCGAGATCGGCGATCTCGTCGGTGTCGAGCTGCTCTGCCGCGGCGCGCAATTCTTCGCGGTTCATGGTTGCGATCAGCGACTCGCGCACCGCGTCGGAAACCTCGATCAGGATTTCTCCGTCGCGCTCCGACTTGACCATATCCCATACCAGCAGGCGCTGCTCGATGGGAAGGGCTTCGAGGATGTAGGCGATGTCGGCGGGATGCAAGCCGTCCAGCTTACGTTGCAGCTCGGCGAGATGTTGCTTGTGCAGCAGGGTGTCGAGCAGCGCGTGGCGATCCTCGCGCGGCAGCTCCTGTTTGTGTACCACTTCTTCCACCAGCGCGTGTTTGTGCAGCAGCGACTCCACCTGCTTGAGGTGATCCTGCACGTTTTCGGTGTAGTGCTGGTTTTCTTGGTTGGTGTCGGTCATGACGCGCACTCTATAAATCGCGCGCTATTGTAAAGAGTTTGGCACGCGGCTGCGCGGCAAATTTGGTGCGGCCGTCCGGGTTCGATCGCCCGTTGCCGGATCAGGCGTATTTTTCGATCAGCCGCGCAAAATCCTCTATCGGGACCGGTTTGCTGAACAGATAGCCCTGATAGGCGTGGCAGCCGTACAGTTCGAGAAACTCGCGTTGCGCTTCGGTTTCCACGCCCTCGGCGATCACCACCAGGTTCATGCTTTGCGCCAGGGATACGATGATCTTGGCGATGGTCGCATCGTTGGGGTCGGTAAGCACATCCCGCACGAAAGACTGGTCGATTTTCAACTGATACAAAGGCAGGCGTTTCAGGTAGGACAACGAGGAGTAGCCGGTGCCGAAGTCGTCCATGGAGAAACTGATGCCACGGTTTTTCAGCATGGTCATCTTGGCGATGACGTCATCCACATTGTCCAGCAGCAGGCTTTCGGTGACTTCCAGCTTGAGCTTCGTCGGGTCGATTTTATAGTAATCGACCAGCGTCAATACCTCGTCGACGAAAGTCGGCAGACCGAACTGCCGCCCGCTGACATTCACCGCGATGGTGAGGTGGGCGGTTTCCGGTTGTGCTGCCCAGGCTATCAGCTGTTCGCAGGCGGTGGACATTACCCAGTGCCCCAACGGCAGGATCAATCCGGATTCTTCGGCGAGCGGGATGAATTCGGCGGGGGATACCATGCCGCGCTCGGGATGCTTCCAGCGCACCAGTGCCTCGGCGCCGACCAAACGGCCGGACGAATCGACTTGCGGCTGGTAATAGAGAAGGAATTGTTCCAGGGTTACGGCCCGGCGCAGGTCGGACTCCAGCGCGACGCGAGCGGAGACCGAAGCCTGCATGGCGGGATCGAAAAAACGTACGGTGTTGCGCCCCTCGGACTTGGCCTGATACAGCGCGACATCCGCGCGCTTGAGCATTTCTTCCATCGTTTTCACTTGCCCGCGAAACAGCGTGATGCCGATGCTGGTGGTGCCGTGGTATTCATGGTCATTGACGAGGCAGGGCTGCCCGAGAATCTCGCGAACTTTTTCTCCCACGGTTTCGGCCTGGCCGGCGGCGGCCTGTTCGTCCGTATCCAGATCTTCGAGGAGGACGACAAATTCGTCCCCGCCCAGCCGGGCGATGGTGTCGCCTTCCCGGACGCAGGTTTGCAGCCGTTTCGCCGCTTCGACCAGCAGCAAATCGCCGGCCGCATGGCCCTGCGTGTCATTGATGCTTTTGAAGTTGTCGAGGTCGATAAACAGCAGCGCGCCCTGCCTGCCGGTGCGGACGCTCAGCGCCAGCGCCTGGTGCAGCCGGTCGAGCAGGAGCTGGCGGTTGGGCAAGCGGGTCAACGGGTCGTAGAAAGCCAGATTGCGGATTTTCTCTTCCGCTTCCTTGCGCTTGGAAATGTCCGAAAACGCGGAAATGTAATGGGTAATCTGCCCGTTCGAGTCGGGTACGGCGGTGATGGTTTGCCATGTAGGATAGATTTCGCCGTTCTTGCGCCGGTTCCATATTTCACCCTGCCAGGCCTCGTCGCGGCGGAGCGCCTCCCACATGGCCTGGAAAAATTCAATATCGTGCCGCCCGGAATTGAAGATGGCGGGCGTTTTTCCTACAACCTCGTCGGCGCTGTAACCGGTCATCCTGGTGAAGGCGACATTGGATCGCTGGATGACGCTGCGCGCATCGGTGATGAACATGCCTTCCTGGGATTCGAATGCTTTTGCGGCGATACGCAGTTCCTGTTCCGTCTGGCGCAGTTGTGTTATGTCCCGGACGACTTCCAGCTTGGAAATGCTGCCGTCTTCGTTCTGGATTGGTGTCGCGATAATGTCGAAGGCGCGGCCACGCGTGTCCGGGGAGTAGTGCACCGTTTGGTTCTCGCAGAGCACGTCGTCGAGCCGGCAGTATGCGCAACGTTCGGAGGCTCCGCCGACGGAGGAATAGCATATCTTGCCGGTCTGGTCGCCGAACCATTTTTTCATCACGGCGTTCATGAAGCGCACGCGGTAATCGGCATCGACAATGAACAGCCCGATGCCGATTTCTCCCATCGCATCGGTGATGGACTGGTGGAAAGCGCGGCTGGTGCGCAGTTCCTCTTCGGCCTGTTTGCGCGCGGTAACATCCGTGATAAATCCGTGCCAGAGCGTCGAGCCGTCCGCCTCGCGCTGCGGTATCGAATCGCCTTGCAGCCAGCGCACCGTGCCATCGTCAAACTTGGAGCGGAACTCGTGGCGCCACGGCGTCAGGTCGCGCGCCGATGCTGCGATGGATGCGGCAATGCGGTCGTAGTCGTCCGGGTGGATAACCGCAAATGCCCTGGCTGCATCCTCGCGGATTTTCTCCGGATCGACACGGAATATCTCGCGGGCGGCCTCGCTGGCGAAAGGGAAACAGTAGCTGCCGTCCGGGCGCTGGCGGAACTGGTAAACGACGCCGGGCACCTGGCGGGTAATCAGCTGGAGGCGGAGCAGCGCTTCCTGCTGCGCTTCTTCCGCCCGCTTGCGTTCGGCGATGTCGCGGATAAAGGCGGTGAAGAGAGTGCGGTCGCCCTCGCGGATCGGCGTGATGGTCAGTTCGATCGGAAATTCCGTGCCGTCGCGCCGCAGCGCGGAAATTTCGATGCGGCGGTTCAGGATGTGGGTTTCGCCGCTCTGCATGTAGCGGGCAAGGCCGTTCAGGTGGCGCTCCCGGTAGCGTTCCGGGATCAGCATATCAACCATCGCCCGCCCGACGACATCCCCTTCTTGCCAGCCGAACATGGCCTCCGCTGCGGGGTTGAAGCCGATCAGCCGGCTCTCCGCGTCGATGCTGATAATCGCGTCCAGCGCCGAGTTGACCGTCGTCCACAGGCGCATCTCGCTCTCCGCCAATTTGCGGGTATCTTCGGCAATGGCACGGTCGGCCCGGCGGGCGGAGAAAAATAATCCGGCATACAGCGCGGCGAAAGCGCCGAAAACAATCATGGCGATTTGTGCGGTGTTGGCGCGGATGCGCGCCATGGCCGGGGTGATGTCCGCATAGGTTTCCAGCACGCCTACGCGTTTTCCCTCGTGATCCAGCGGCACATAAGACTGGAGAATATGGCGGTCGTGGATGTTTCCGGCTGAGGTGCTGAAGGTGTCGCGGAATTCCAGCTTGTGCTGCGTTTCGCTTGCCAGGGCTTTTTCCAAGGTTGCGCGATTATGGCTGGTTTTGCCGATGTCGTCTGGAACTGTCGAAAAAACGACGATTCCGGAAGAGTTGTACAGCTTCAGCTTGAGGACGCTGTGGTCGCGAACCGTGTTCAGGATGGCGTTGAATGCGCCGATAGCGGGGTTCGAGCGCATGGCCTGCGCGTCGAGCCCGGCGGCGGCACTCACGTAAGCGTAGATATGCCCGTCGATCAACTGGATGATGCGGGTCGCGGTTTGTTCGTTTTGCAGTGCGGCGATTTCCGTGTGCTCGTCGATCTGATCCTGCCGGTACAGCAAGATCAGGATGGTGGCGGTGGCGAGCATCGCCAGCAGGCTGATAAGCGAAAGGCGGCGCAGCAATGGAAAACGGGTTGAGGCCCCGGCTTTGTTTATATGGTCGTGCGCAGCCATACGATCCTGGTGCATGGCCTCCGCACCGTCATTTGCTGAGGGTAACGGCTGGCCGGATTCATTATGCAGTTTCATTGCGATTGCAGGCTGATATTGTCAGGTCGGTATCAGTGCGGAATCGTACCATATAGTTCTTTGCAGAAGAGAGGTAAATAGGCCGATTTTATGGGATTTCCGCGCTATTCATGCGCCCGAGAATGATGCCGGTTTTGCGCAGCAGGCCGCGCGCCTCGCGGTGGGTGTCGTAATAGCGCGGATTGGGCACCATCGCGGCGAGCCTGGCGGCCTGTTCGGCGGAAAGCCCCGCCGCGCTGCTGCGGTAATAATGGCGCGCGGCGGCTTCCGCGCCGAATACGCCGTTGCCCCATTCGATCACGTTGAGATAAATCTCGAAAATGCGCCGCTTGTCCATCACCGCCTCCAGCATCAGCGTGATGACAACTTCCTCGGCCTTGCGCCACGGCGTGCGTTTGGTAGAAAGAAACAGGTTCTTGGCGAGCTGCTGGCTGATGGTGGAGCCGCCCGCGACGATCTTGCCCTTTTTCAGGTTCTTCTCGTAAGCCTTCTGGATACCTTCCCAGTCGAAACCTTCGTGGTCGACGAATTTCGCGTCTTCGGCGGCGACCAGCGCGCGCTTGAGGTGGTTGGAAATTTTCGCGTAGGGCACCCATTTGTGGCGCAGCTCGGCATCCGGGTTCTTGTCCTGCATGATGGCCAGACGGTCTTCCATGAACGCGCTGGTGGACGGGTCGTATTTCGCCCACCACAGGATATGCGCGAAAATCCACAGTTGGTACAGCAGCAACAGGGCGAAGCAAACCGCCATGCCGCGCCATAACCAACGCCAGGATTTTTTCATGACGGAAAAAGCCGTAGCCCGGATGCGGCGCAGCGCAATCCGGGGATGGGCCGGGGCGCACAATGTTTTCCCGGATTACATTGCATTCCATCCGGGCTACGCCCCGGATTCCGGCCCGCGCCGGAATGGCGCTGCGGCTTATGCCACTTCACGTAGCTTCACCATTACAGGCGCGGTATTTGGGCGTACGCCGCGCCAGATGAAGAACGCCTCGGCGGCCTGTTCGACCAGCATTCCGAGGCCGTCGGAAACCCGCGCGCCGTGCGCGCGCGCGAATTTCATGAATGGCGTCTCGCGCCCGTACATCATGTCGTAGGCGAGCGCGCCGGGGGCGAACACGGTTGTGGGCAAGGGAATCTCGCTGTCGGTGAGCCCGGCGGAGGTGGCGTTGATGACGGCTTCGAATTGCTGCCCCGCCAGTTCATCGTAGCCACAACCGGAAACATCGCCCGACGCGGAGAATGCGGCGGCAAGCTGGCGGGCTTTTTCTGCGGTGCGGTTGGCGATGGCGATCCGCGCACCGGCATGTCGCAGCGGCAGCACGACGCCGTAGGCCGCGCCGCCCGCGCCCATCAGCAGCACACGCCTGTTTTTCAGAGAAACGCCGAGATTGTGCTCGATGTCGCGCACCAGTCCCGCGCCATCGGTGTTATCGCCGTAGATTTCGCCCGCATCGAACTTCAGCGTATTCACCGCCCGCGCCGCCCGTGCGCGTTCGCTCGGCTGCGAGGCAAGCCCGAACGCCTCGAACTTGAACGGCACGGTCACGTTGCAGCCCTTGTAGCCTTGTTCGCGCAGGCGTTCGATCGTCGCGGCGAAGCCGTCCAGCGGCGCTTCGATAGCCTCATACGAAATGTCCTGCCCGGTCTGCTCGGCGAATATGCGGTGGATCAGCGGCGACTTGCTGTGCGAAACGGGGTTGCCGATCACGGCGTATTTGTCGGTCATGATTCGATCTCCATTATTCGCTTTCCATCCGATCCGACGAAGTAAACGTCCAGGTGCGCGTGATGGTCAGGATGTCGGTGTCCTTGCGGATGTCCTGCGACAGCGGCGCATACGGCGCGGCGAGCTTGACGATGCGCATCGCCGCCGCATCCAGAATGCGGTGGCCGGAAGAACGGCTGACCTCGATGTTTTCCACGCTGCCGTCCGCGCGGATCGAGACGCTGAGTTGCAGTTTGCCGAAGATTTTCTGTTGGCGCGCCTGCTCCGGGTAATTCAGGTTGCCGATACGCTCCACCTTGATGCGCCAGTCTTCGATGTATTGCGCGAAGCGGTATTCCTTGGTGCGTGCGCCGATAAATGTGCGGCGCGGCATTTTCTGGTAGGCATCCCAGTTTTTGTCGATCTGCGCTTCGAGGCGCGCGATCTCGAGGGCTTTTTGCACCAGGTCTTCGCCGCGGCTGGTGTCGCCGCTTTGCAGTTTCCTGGGCTCGGGCTGCGCCACCTTGTGCTCGCTCTTCAGCCGCGTCAGCACACGTCTCGATTCTTCCTCAAGCTGTGCCACGCGTCTGGTGGCCTGTTCGGGGGCGAGCTGCTTGTCGTCGCGTATCGCGGGCAGCGGGGTCTTGGCGCGCCGTTCTTCGGCGGTGTTGCCGCCGCCGTCCAGATTGGCTTGCGCCAGCGCGTCGGCTTTTGCCGGTCTGGATTTCGATTTGGCGTTGACCAGCACCACTTCCAGCGGCTGGTTGAAGTTGGCCGCGCTGCGCGGGCCGGACAGCACCAGACCGATACCGAACAAGGCGAAGGCGTGTAGAGCAACCGAGAAGGCCATTGCGCCTGCCAAGGGTATTTTCAACCACGTCAGCACGCAGCTTCCTCCTCCATTTTGATCGCCGCAACAAAGCGCGCCTGCACGTCCAGGTCGAGCAAGTCGGTCGAAACGATGGCCAGCCGCACGCGGGTATTGGCCGGCAGTTCCGGCAGCGACGGCACTTTGAAGATCAGGGGAATTTCGGCAAGTTTGACCAAGTTCTCGCGCAGCACGGAGGCGGTGACGATAAGCTCTGGTGCGGGCAGATGGCTGGCAGTTTCACCAGTAGTTCCATCAACCGCCCCAGCGGGGCCATTTGCCAGTTCAGCCTGTTCCTGCCGCAGCCAGCGCAAACACCAGTAGCGTTCCATGTGCCGCTGAAAATCGTTGTAGATGGTGTACATGGTGTCGAAGTCGCGCATCGCGGCATACAGCGCGGTGTCGTTCTTTTCGTAGGCCGGCGCGCCGTCGCGCAGCATCGCGATGATCTGGCGCTGGTTCACCAGGTCCACGTAGCGGCGCAGCGGCGAGCTCGACCACATGTATTGCGCCACGCCCAAGCCCTGATGCGGCGCAGCTACGGTGCTCATCTTGACCTTGCCGTTCTGCTGCGTGCGGTAAATGCCGGCGAAGCCGTGCTCGGCAAGGTGTTTGCCCCACTCGCTGTTCACCAGGATCATCAGCTCGGAAACCACCTTGTCGATCGGCGAGCCGCGCCGCCGGTTAGTGATGCTGACGCGGTCATTCGGGTGCCCGGCCACAAGCTCTTCGGACTCGACATGGAAGTTGTAATCGGTCTGCTGCGTGTTGTTGTCGGACGGTTTGCCGCGTGCCGTTTCGAGCTTTTGCACCAGATTCCACAACAGCGCCAGCTCTTCCGCATAGGGGTAATCGAGCCTGCCCGCCGCCAGTGTTTCCTCGTTGAACAGCGGTTCCAGCGTGTCGTGGCGCAGGTTCGCGGCAATGTGGATGCGCTCCACGCGGCTTTCGTGCCCGAGTATTTCCAGCGTTGTGCCGTCCACTTCGTTATACATCGACAGCGCCGGGCAGATGCGGTCCGCGCACAGCGTGAAGGCTTCCACCACGCTGTCCGGCAGCATGGTGATTTTCTGTCCCGGCATATACACGGTGGAAAGCCGCTGCGCGGCGATCTTGTCGCCGCCGGAGCCGCGCGGCATGCCCAGCGCGGGGGCGGCGATATGTACGCCGATGCGCCAGTTGCCGTTGGCCAGTTTTTCCACCGAAAGCGCGTCGTCGATTTCCGTGGTGGCCGCATCGTCGATGCTGAAGGCGCTTACTCCGGCCAGCGGCAATTCTTCCCATGCGCTCAACTCGACGGGCGGGAAACCGGTGCCGCCGGGGAAGTGCTCGAACAGGAATTTCTGCAAATGGAAGTCGTGCGTGGAGTGCATCGCGCCGCAGCGGTGCAACAGATGAGCCGCGGACAGATGCGTGGCCGCGCATGCCGCTTCCAGAGCCTTGACTTCAAGCGTGTTGCGATCCGGCTTGTAGAGCAGCTGCGGCAGTTTTCCGGAAAATTCCGCAGGCAGTTCGAAGCGGGTGAGCTGTTCCGTGTAACGCGCCTGCAATTCCAGTTGCAGGCGTTTTTTTTCGGCACCGGCCAGCGCGGCCTTGAGCACGTCCGGGGGGGCGGCGCGATAGCGGCCCTTGCCCTTTTTGTGGAAGTAAATCGGCGCGCCATGCAGGCGGATCAACGCCGCCGCCGCTTCCAGCGAGTCCGGCGCATGGCCGAAATATTCGGCGGCGATTTGCTCGGAGCCGAACTCGTCCGGCGGGCAGCATTCCCAGAGGAAATCCACTTCGATGGTTCCGGCGAGGTCTTCGGCCTTGGGCAGGAATTCGGCCAGGGCGGGCTGGGTGAAGCGCAGCATCACATTGGCTGCCTTGACCTTGCTGCGCTTGCCGGAAACGCCTTCGATTTGGAGCGAGGTGGTGTTGTCAGTCATGATGCTGCCGACCTTGAAAGTGCCGTCTTCTTCGTAAAGGATGTTCATGAGAGGGTGCGGGAAAAATTGGTGCGAATTATCCTGGAAACTTTAGTTGGACGGGACTCCGTCCCGTAGCGCGTTCACCCAACAGGTGAGAAGGTGAATCAGCGGAAAAACTTTTTGAGTCATTGCGCTATGCGTTTCAATAAGCGGTCAACTGAGGTTTCTGGGATTATAACAGCCCGCAACCCCGCCACCCGGCACGGCGAGCAACAAAAAACCGGCTTGCGCCGGCGCTCGCATAGAAAAACGGCGTTTATTCCCGGCCCAAAATCCATGCCACCATGGTTTTGATGTCGGCATCGCTGACCGATTTTGCGGTGGCAGGCTGCGGCATGGGGCCAAAGGAGCCCGCGCCGCCGCTGCGCATCTTGGCTTCAAGCCTGGCTTGCGCGCCTTTGTCCCCCTTGTATTTTGTGGCTATATCCGCCAGCGACGGGCCGGTCGACTTGCTCGTGGCGGCATGGCATGAGCCACAGTTGTTCAGCTTGAATAAGGTTTCACCGTCGCTGGCGGCGACGGCGACGACGGAAACGGACAAGGCGGCAATTACTGCGGGATATCGAATCTTCATGGGGCACCCTTTGGTTAAGCGGCAGACTGAACTGGGGATTTTTCCGGCGCAGGTAGACATGCCGGGTGCCTGTTGGTTCCCGCTAGTATATAAACCCATTAATTACGAAACATAATGCCGAGCCATTTTTACATCTGCATCCTGCCGCGTGAACGACCACTCGATGCCACGTTGCTCCGTGTTCCGGCGCAACTGCCAGGCATTCACTT
>Ga0209343_10001827_pt1 | contig 28314 bp, 10 predicted proteins | sample RifCSPlowO2_02_FD_184026 | JGI IMG/M metagenome (GOLD analysis project Ga0209343, IMG submission 184026) | Groundwater microbial communities from Rifle, Colorado - Rifle CSP2_plank lowO2_0.2 (SPAdes) (version 2) | ecosystem: Environmental > Aquatic > Deep subsurface > Groundwater | place... | reverse complement strand
CCCATCCGTTGCTGCGCACCGGGGTGTTCTGGCAGGGCTTGGACGAACCACTGCAAGGCGTGTATCGGCATATGCCGTTGCCGGTGCGCCAACTGGACTGGAACGAACTGGACGAGCCCGCTCGCCAACAAGCCCTGCATGAGTTCTGCCAGCACGACCGCCGCCAGGGCTTCGCGCCGGATCGGCCGCCGCTGCAACGCCTGGCGCTGATCCGCCTGGAGGAGCAGCGCTGGTGGCTGGTGTGGAGCCGCCATAACCTGATCGCCGACGGCTGGAGTTCGGTGGCGCTGTTGCAGGAAGTGCTCGCCCGCTATGCCGGCGCAGCGCCGCCACCGCGCCCCGCCTATCGGGACTATATCGGCTGGTTGGCCCAGCAAAATACGAAGGCTTCGGCGCCGTTCTGGGCGCAGCAATTGGCCGGCTTCGAAGGCGCCGGCTCGCTGCCCATGCTGGCTGCGCCATGCCCAGGCCAGGCGCCGGACCAGCTGACTCAGTCGCTGCGTTTCGACGCCGAGGCCAGCGGCCGCCTGAACGCCGCCGCCCGGCGCCTGAACGTCACCCTGAACAGCTTGATCCAGGCCACCTGGGGCCTGCTGCTGGCGCGCTACAACGACCAGCCGGACGTGGTCTTCGGCGCCATCAGCAGCGGCCGGCCGAGCGAGTTGCCCGGCGCCGAACGCATGCTCGGGGTGTTTATCAACAGCCTGCCGCTGCGCGTGCAGGCGTTGCCGCAGCTCAGCGTGCAGGCTTACGTGCAGGCGGTGCAGACCGCCGCCGTCGCCCTGCGCGAGCACGAGCAAACGCCGCTGGCCGAGATCCTCCAGGCCAGCCCGCGCGGCGCCGCGCTGTTCGATACCTTGCTGGTGTTCCAGAACCTGCCGGAGATCGGCGAACGCCGCCTGCAGGCCGGCGGCTTGAGCCTGCACGCCCTGGATAACCTGGAACAGACCACCTATGGCCTGACCGTCAAAGCCCTGCCGGGCCGCGAGCTGGAATTGCTGTTCAGCGCCGCTACCCAACGCCTGCCGGCGCCGGCCTTGCAGGCGCTGAGCGGGCATTTCCGCGAACTGCTGCTGGCCCTCGCCGAGGACGGCACCCGCTGCCTCGGCGAATTGCCGCTGCTGGCGGCGGCGGAACGGGACTCGCTGCTGCGGCAGTGGAACCAGAGCGCCAGCCCGCTGGACCCGCATGAAGACATGCTCGCCCTGTTCGAACGCCAAGCCCAAGCCGCGCCGCAACGGCAGGCGTTGGTCTGCGGCGCGCAGCGGCTCGGCTACGGCGAGCTGAATGCCCAAGCCAACCGCCTGGCCCGCTGGCTGCGGCAAGCGGGTGTCGGCTGCGACCAGTTGGTGGCGGTCTGCCTGGAGCGGGAAGCTGCCACCCTGGTCTGCCTGCTGGCGATCCATAAGGCCGGGGCCGCCTATCTGCCCATCGATCCCGCCCAGCCGGCGGCGCGCAATGCCGACATCCTCGAGCAGGCCCAGCCCCGCCTGCTGCTGACCCGCGAGGCCCTGCGCGGCGCATTCGCCGCCGAATTGCGCCTGGTCACCCTGGAAGCCCTGGAACCCGAGCTGGCCAGGCTGGCGACCGACAACTTGGGCCTGCCGGTGCAGCCGCGCCAGCTCGCCTACAGCCTCTACACCTCCGGCTCCACCGGGCGGCCCAAAGGCGTGCAGATCGAGCGGCAAGCCTTCGTCAATTTCCTCCATGGCATTCAGGAATACGCTCGCCTGGACGCTGCCGACCGACTGCTGGCGGTGACTACCCTGGGCTTCGATATCGCCGGGCTGGAACTGTTCCTGCCGCTGGTGCACGGCGCCTGCGTGGTGCTGGCGACCCGCGAGCAAGTGCTGCAGCCGACCGAGCTGCTGCACCTGCTGGAGCAGGAGGCGATCACCCTGATGCAAGCCACCCCGGCGAGCTGGCAAATGCTGGTGGAACACGACAGCCCGGCGTGGCAGGGCCTGCGCGTGCTCTGCGGCGGCGAGGCCCTGGGCGCCGAACTGGCGCAGCGCCTGCTCGGCCTGGGCGTGGAACTGACCAACGTCTACGGCCCGACCGAAACCACCGTGTGGTCCGCCGCCCAGCCGGTGCAGCGAGTCGAAGGCGCGGTAGTGCCGATCGGCCGACCGCTGGCCAACAACCGCCTGTATATCCTCGATGAACGCCTGGAGCCGCAGCCAGTAGGTGTGGCGGGGGAGCTCTACATCGGCGGCGCCGGCCTGGCCCGTGGCTATGCCGACCGCCCCGAACTGACCGCCGCGGCCTTCGTGCCCAACCCGTTCGTCGAGGCGGGCGCGCCAGGGGCGGAAGCCGGCACCCGGCTGTATCGCACCGGCGACCTGGCCCGTTACCGCGCCGATGGCAGCGTGGAATTCCTCGGCCGCCGCGACTTCCAGGTGAAGCTGCGGGGCTTTCGCATCGAACTCGGCGAGATCGAAGCCTGCCTGGAACGCCATCCGGCCGTGCAGAAGGCGCTGGTCAACCTGCAACGCCTGGGCGAAACCGAACTGCTGGTGGCCTACTGGCAGGGCCGCGATGGAGTGAGCGACGCGGCCCTGGCCGACCAACTGCGCGCCGAGCTGCCGGCCTATATGCTGCCGTCCGCCTGGGTACGCCTGGAGCAATGGCCGCTGAATGCCAACGGCAAGGTGGACCGCAAGGCCCTGCCCGCGCCGCAACTGGCCGAGCAGGCGGAGCTGGAGCCGCTGCAAAGCGAGACCGAAAAGCAACTCGCAGCGCTCTGGGCAGCCCTGTTGCCGCCGCAGCCCCTGGGTCGGCAAAGCCATTTCTTCGAAGCCGGCGGCCACTCGCTGCTGGCCACCCGGTTGCTCGCTCGCCTGCGCCAAACGCTGGCGGTGGAGCTGCCACTGCGGGCCTTGCTCGAGGCACCGCAACTATGGCGGATGGCCGAGCGCATCGACGCCTGGCACGCCTGCAACAGCCTGAGCGCCACGCCGGCCATCCAACCAGCTCTGCAATCGACGCCGCGCCGCGCGCGCATGCCGCTGTCCCTCAGTCAGCAGCGCCTGTGGCTGGTGAACCGTCTGCAAGGCCCGTCCGCTGCCTACAGCATGGCCGCGACTCTGAACCTGCGGGGCGAGTTGGACGTGCTGGCGCTGCAAGCGACCTTCGCCGCGCTGCTGGAGCGCCACGAGGTGCTGCGTACCGCCTACCCGGAAATCGACGGCGAACCCTGGGCGGTGATCGAGGCGCAGGCGAGTTTCACCCTGCCCTACCGCGACCTCAGCGCCCTGCCCCGTGCCGAGCGCGACGCCGAGGCGGCCCGCGACAGTCTGCAGCACCTGCGCCAGCCCTTCGACCTGGCCCACGCGCCGCTGCTGCGGGCGGGCCTGCTCAAGCTGGCGGACGACCATCACCTGCTGCACCTGGCGCTGCACCACATGGTCGCCGATGGCTGGTCGGTGGGCGTGCTGATCGATGAATTCAGCCAGTTCTACAGCCGCCTGCGCGCCGGCCAGCCGGCGGACCTACCGGCCCTGCCGGTGCAATACGCCGACTACGCCGAGTGGCAGCGCCAGTTGCTCAGCGGCGCGCGCCTCGAAGCCGAGCTGGGTTTCTGGCGTACCGCGCTGGCCGGCGCGCCGCAAGTATTGCCGCTGCCCACCGACCACCCGCGCCCGGCCCAGGCCGACAGCAGCGGCGCGACCCACAGCTTCCAGGTGCCGGCAGCGTTGGTGAAACGTCTGAACGCCCTGGCGCAGTCGCAAAACGCCAGTCTGTATATGGTGCTGCTGGCCGCCTTCCAGTTGCTGCTGCACCGCGTCACCGGCAGCCGCGATCTGCTGCTGGGCACCGACGTGGCCGGTCGCGAGGCGGCCGAGCTGGAGGGGCTGATTGGCTTCTTCGTCAACGTGCTGCCGCTGCGCTCGCGCCTGCAGCCCGATATGCGCTTTGTCGATCTGCTGGAGCAGACCAAGCAGACCAGCCTGGCCGCCTTCGAACACCAGGCGCTGCCCTTCGACCGCATAGTCGAAGCGCTGGACGTCCCCCGCGACCGCAGCCGCAACCCGCTGGTACAGGCGCTGTTCGTGCTGCAAAACACACCGGAAGGCCGCTTCGCCATTCCGGGGCTGGAGGTCGAACTGCTGCCCCCCGCCGAGCGCAGCAGTAAGTTCGATATGGCGCTGTTCCTCGAAGCCCAGGACCAGGCCCTACGTGGCGACTGGATCTACGCCAGCGCGCTGTTCAAGGCCGAGCGCATCGCCGCCTTCGCCGACGCCTGGCTGGCGCTGTTGGAACAGGCCGTCGCTGCGCCTCAGGCCGCTCTCGCCGACTTCACCGTTACGCTGCCGCAACCGGAGCCTTCCGCCATGGCCAAGACCTCGCCATCGACCAGCAAACTCGACAAGCTGAAAAAACTCGCGCCCCGCACCAACGCCGCACCACGCCCCCTGATCAAGACCGCGCCTTTGATGGCAGGCCGCGACTTCCCGCTGCTAATCGAACCGGCCGTGCCCGACCTCGACCCGGTGGGCTGGGCGCGCAGCTCCCGCGACCTGATCGACACACTGCTGTGCCAACACGCCGGGCTGCTGTTCCGTGGCTTCGCCCTGCACAGCCCACAGGAGTTCGAAGCCTTCGCCGAGGCCATCCACCCCGGCCTGTTCGGCGGCTACGGCGACCTGCCGAAGAAGGAAGGTGGACGCAATATCTACCGCTCCACGCCCTACCCCGAGCGGGAAATGATCCTGTTCCACAACGAGAGCTCGCACCTGCCGCACGCGCCGCGCAAGCAGTGGTTCTTCTGCGAACAGCCGTCGCCGGTGGGCGGCGCCACCCCCATAGTCGATTGCCGCGAGCTGTACCGGCGCCTGCCGACGGAGCTGGCCGAGACCTTCGAGCGCAAGGGCCTGCTGTACGTGCGCACCTTCACCAAGCGCCTGGACGTGAGCTGGCAGGAATTCTTCAAAACCGACGACCGCGCCGAGGTGGAGGCGCAGTGCCGCGCCAGCGGCACCGAGCTGGTCTGGCTGGCCAATGACGAATTGCAGACCCGTACCCGCTGCCCGGCGGTGATCCGCCACCCACTGAGCGGCGAGCGCAGCTTCTTCAACCAGGTGCAGTTGCACCACGTGCATTGCCTGGAACCGGAGGTGCGCGAAGACCTGCTGGCGATGGTCGGCTTGGAGCGCATGCCGCGCCACGTCTACTTCGGCGACGGCAGCCCGATCAGCGATGAGGTGATGACCTTGCTCGGCCAGCTTTACGAAGCATGCGCGGTGCGCTTCGACTGGCAGCGCGGCGATGTGGTGATGCTGGACAACCTCCTGGCCGCCCACGCCCGCGACCCCTATGAAGGCCCGCGCAAAATCGTGGTGGCCATGGGCGACCTTCATGAACCCGCGCAACTGCTGAATAACCGCAGCGAAATGGAATTGCAGAATTGAACGACATGCACGCAATCGACTCGGGATACCCCCTCAGCCCGGAACAACAGGCCGCCCTCGACGCTGGCCGCCCGGCCGCGCAACTGCGCATCGCCTTGACCGGCGCACTGGACGAAGCACGCCTGCGCCAAGCGCTGCTCGCCCTGGTGGCGCGCCACGAAAGCCTGCGCCTGGCCCTGCGCGCCTCGCCGCTGTATCGCGGCCTGCGCCAACACCTGGTGGAGGCCGATCTGGATTGGCATAGGCTGGACCTTTGCAGCGCTGCGGACAGCCTGGAAGCACGCCTGGCCGAGCTGTGCGCCCAGCCGTTCGCCCTGGACAGCGGCCGCCTGCTGCGGGCCGTGTTGGTGCGCCTGGACGAGCGCGATTGGCAATTGGCGCTGATCCTGGCGCCCAGCGCCGGCGACCGCCTGAGCCAGGAAACCCTGTTCGCCGAACTGCCACAGGTCTACGACCAGCCGGACGCCGAGCTGCAGGAGGTCTTCCAGTACTCGCAATTTATCGACTGGCGCACCGAGCTGGCCGTCGATGCCGAAGCCGAAACCGGCCGCGCCTACTGGTCCGACCTCGGCCTGGAGCAGCTGTCGGCGCCGCGTCTGGGCTACCGTCGCGATTCGCGCACCGGCGCCGGCCATAGCTGTTTGACCCAAGCGCTACCCGCCGCGCTGGCGGCCGAGCTGGAGCGTCTCGCCGGGGCCCGCCAGCAATCCTTGCCGACCCTGCTGCAAGCCGCCTGGTGGGCGCTGCTGGCGCGCATCGGCGGGCAACCGGCCTTCGTCGGCGGCTGGCAGCACGACTGCCGGCGCGACTACGAGGCCCTGGCCAACGGCGTCGGCGTCTTCGACAAGGTGCTGCCGCTGCCGCTGCGCCTCGACCCGGCCGAGTCCTTCACCCTGTGGCTGCAACGCCTGGCCACGCTGCTGGAAGGACATGTCGGCGCCCAGGAATACTGGCCCCTGGCCGAACCGCCGCAACAGACGCATTTCGCCGTCGGTTTCGCCCAGGCCCAGCAGCCCACCGAGCGGCACAGCGCCGGCTTGAACTGGCGCGTGCTGGAGCTGCCGGGCGCCGACCCGCGCTTCGAATTGGCCCTGCAAATCCAACTGGCGGACAGCGGCATCAGCCTGGCCCTGCATCACGACGACGCCCGCTATGGGCAGGACGATGCGCGCTGTCTGCTGGAGCAGTACCTGTGCCTGCTGGAACAACTGCCGGCGCGCGCCGAAGCGCCTCTGGCCGAGCTGAATCTCAGCCCGGCCGCCCATCGCCCGCGCCAGCTGGCCCTGTGTGGAGCGGTTCGTGACTTCGCCTCGGCCAGCCTGCCGGCGCGCCTGGCCCACTGGGCAGCGACCACGCCCGAGGCCGATGCCTTGCAGGCCGGCGAGCTGCGGTTGAACTACCGCGAATTGAACGAGCGCGTCGAGCGCCTGGCCGCCGCGCTGCAAGCCCGTGGCGTCAGCGCGCAGAGCCGCGTGGCACTGTTGCTGCCGCGCTCCGGCGAGCTGGTGCTGGCGCTGCTGGCGGTGCTGCGCGCCGGGGCTGCCTATGTGCCGCTGGACCCGACCTGGCCCGCCGCGCGCCTGCAGAAAATCCTCGCCGATGCCCAGCCGCAACTGTTGTTAAGCGAAACCCCGCGTGCCGATCTTGAGGGTTATGGCTGCCTCAACCTGGCCGCCCTGGAAGCCGCAGGCGCCTCCGAGTTGGCGCCGCTCGACAGCATTCACCTAGATCATGCCGCCTACCTGCTCTACACCTCCGGCACCAGCGGCGAACCCAAGGGCGTGGTGATCGAACACGGCCAACTGCTCAACTACAGCGCCGCCGTCAGCGAAGCGTTGGAGCTGGACGCCTGCAAGCGCTTCGCCCTGACCTCCTCGGTAGCCGCCGATCTGGGCAATACCAGCCTGTTCGGCGCCCTGTGGAACGGCGCCTGCCTGGTGCTGGCGAGCGACACGGACAGCACCGATGCCGCTGCCTTCGCCCGTTTCGTTCGCGAGCAGCGCATCGATTGCCTGAAGATGGTGCCCTCGCACCTCGCCGCGCTGATCGAAGACGAGGCCGCGAGCCTGCCGGCAACCCTAATCCTCGGCGGCGAAGCCACCCCGCGATCATTGCTGGAACGCATCCGCCGCCTGGCTCCGAGCTGCCGTATCCACAACCACTACGGCCCCACCGAAACCACAGTCGGCCTGCTGGTGCACAGCCTCGGGCAAACCCCTTGCGCTGACGACAGCCTGCCGCTGGACCGCGCCCTAGCCAACGGCTACGCCTATGTACTGGAAACCAGCGCCGAGGGCCTGCGCCTCGCGCCCCTCGGCGCCGCCGGCGAGCTGTACCTGGGTGGAGCACAGTTGAGCCGCGGCTATCTCAATCGCGAGTCAGATGCCTTTATCGACGACCCGTTGCGTCCCGGCCAACGCCTCTACCGCAGCGGCGATCGCGCCCGCCTGCTGCCCGACGGCCGCCTGCAACTGCTCGGCCGGCTCAATCAGCAGCTGAAGATCCGCGGCTTCCGCGTCGAACCGGGCGAGCTGGAGGCTGCGCTCTTGGCCCTGGGCGGCGTAAGCCAGGCGGCGGTAAGGGTCGCCGGCGAACAGCTGCTGGCCTATGTCGTCAGCGAACGCAGCAGCGAGGAACTGCTGAGCGAACTGCGCGGGCAACTGCCGGACTATCTGCAACCGACCCGCCTGCTCAAGCTGGCTGCGCTGCCGCGCATGGCCAACGGCAAGATCGACCGCCAAGCCCTGCCCGACCCCACCAATCAGGACGACGACAGTGCAATGCAGGCACCGCGCGATGCCCTGGAAACCCTGCTCGTCGACCTCTACGCCGAACTGCTGGAGCGCGATGCAGTGGGCACGACCCAGAGCCTGTTCGACCTCGGCGGCCATTCGCTGATGGTGATCAAACTCTGCGCGCGGCTGCGCAAGCTGCTGCAAATCGAAGTGGCACCGGGCTTGGTGTTCGACCATCCCAGCGTCGCGGCCCTGGCCCAAGCCCTACGTGAACAAGAAACAGTGCCGGGGCGGCTGGAACAGATCGCCGAGCTGCGCCGCAAACTCGCCGCCATGACCCCGGAACAACGCGCGGCCTTGCAGGCCCGCGCGCAATCGAGCGCAGGAGTCGCGAATTGAACAGCCCAAGCCTGCCTTTCGACGCCAAAACCCTGGCCGAACGCATCGCCAAGCTCGCCCCGGAAAAGCGCGAGGGCTTTATCCGCGCCCTGGCCGACAAGGGTATCCGCCTGACCCGCCTGCCCATAGTCGCCGCACCGCGCGACGGCGCCGTGCCGCTGTCCTATGCCCAGCAGCGCCTGTGGTTCCTGATGCAACTGGAACCCGACAGCGCCGCCTACAATATGCCGGCCGCCCTGCGCCTGCGCGGCAAGCTGGACCTGGCAGCCCTGCAACGCAGCTTCGCCTTTCTGGTGCAGCGCCATGAAAGCCTGCGCACCAGCTTCCGCCAGACCGACAGCGACGCCGAGCAGATAGTCCATGCCGCCCTGCCGCTGGCCATAGGCGAGACCGATCTGGCCGAATTGCCGGCGCCCGAGCGCGAACCTTGCCTGCGCCAGATGATCGACGCCGAGGCCAACGACCCCTTCGATCTCGGCCAGGGCCCGTTGCGTCTGCACCTGGTACGGCTGGCGGCGGACGAGCACGCCCTGCTGCTGACCGCCCACCATATAGTCGCGGATGCCTGGTCGCTGGGCGTGCTCACCCGCGAGCTGGCGGCCTGCTATGGCGCCCTGGTGGAAGGCCGCGAGCCGGTATTGGCCGCGCTGCCGATTCAGTACGCCGACTACGCGCTATGGCAGCGCAACTGCCTGGCCGGCGCGGCGCTGGAGCCCGAGCTGGCCTACTGGACCGCCCAACTGGGCGGCGAACAGCCGGTGCTGGAACTGCCCAGCGACCGCCCACGGCCCAAGCTTCCCAGCGGCCGCGGCGGTCGGCAGCACCTGAGTCTGGACGCCGAGCTGAGCGCCGGCCTTAACCGCCTGGCCCGCGAGCGCGGCACCACCCTGTTCAGCGTGCTGCTGGCGGCCTTCGACGTGCTGCTCTACCGCCTCAGCGGCCAGTCCGACTTGCGCGTCGGCGTGCCGGTGGCGGGCCGTACCCGTGTGGAAACCGAGGGGCTGATCGGCTGCTTCGTCAACACCCTGGTGCTACGCGCCGAGCTGGATGGTCAGCAGCCCTTCGTCGCGTTGCTGGATCAGGTCAAGGCCACCAGCCTTGCCGCCCAGGCCCATCAGGAACTGCCTTTCGAGCGCCTGGTGGAAGCCCTGCAACCCGAGCGCGATCTCACCCATCCGCCGCTGTTCCAAGTGCTGTTCAATCTGCTGGACAACCAGCAACCGCGCCGCCTGGAACTGCCGGGCCTGGCCATCGAGACGATCGAGCGCGAGCAGAGCGCCGCGCAATTCGACCTCAGCCTGGATATGGCCGAGCGCGCCGGCCAGTTGGAAGCCTGCTTCAGCTTCAGCCGCGACCTGTTCGACGACGCCAGCATCGCCCGCTACGCCGGTCACTTCGTGCGCTTGCTGCGCGGCATTCTGGCTAACCCCAATGGCCGCATCGGCCAGCTGCCGCTGCTGAGCGACGCCGAGCAAAGCGCGCTATTGGCCGAATGTCAGGCGCGGATAGTTCTGCCGAGCGCGGAGCTGGTGCACCTGCGCCTGGCCGCCCAGGCCGCCGCCACACCCGAGGCGCCGGCCCTGGTGCTGGACGATTGCACCTGGAGCTACGCCGAACTCAATCAGCGCGCCAACCGTATCGCCCACCGTCTGCTGGCCCTAGGTCTGCCGGCGGAAGCGCGCATCGGCCTGTGCCTGCCGCGTGGGCTGGAGATGGTCGCGGCGCTGTTCGGCACGCTCAAGGCGGGCTTGGCCTTCGTGCCGCTGGACCCGGATTTCCCCGCCGAACGCCTGGCCCATATGATCGAGGACGCCGGCATCCGCCTGCTGCTGGTGGCGCCCGCCACCCTCGCCGCCAGCGCCGCTCAGCCACACTTGCAGCGCCTGGATATCAGCCAGTTCGAGTCGGGCCCGGAACACGATCCGGCCGTGACCGTGCAGCCGGCGCAACTGGCCTATCTGATGTACACCTCGGGCTCCACCGGCAAGCCCAAGGGCGTGGCCATCGCCCACCAAGCCTTGGCCGGGCACAGCGAGGTGGCGCTCGGCTTCTTCGAGCTGAGCGCGGCCGACCGGGTGCTGCAATTCTCCACCTTCAACTTCGACGGTTTCGTCGATCAGCTCTTCCCCGCCCTGTGCTGCGGCGCCTGCGTGGTGCTGCGCGGCCCCGAGCTGTGGGACAGCCAGGAATTCCAGCGTCGCCTGCTGCGCCACGGCATCAGCGTGGCCGACCTGGCCACCGCCTACTGGTACCAGCTGGCCCAGGATTTCGCCGCCGAGCCGCCAGCCGACTACGGCGCGCTGCGTCTGGTCAGCGCCACCGGCGAGGCGATGCCGCCCGAAGGGCTGAGCGCCTGGCGCCAGGCCGGGTTGAACCAGGTGCGGCTGCTTAACACCTACGGCCCCACCGAAGCCACGGTGACCGCCAGCGTGCAGGACTGCCAAGCCTGGGCCAGCGGCGCGCAACCGCTGCCGGTGCAGATGCCAATCGGCCAAGCGTTGGTCGGCCGCGCCTTCTACCTGCTGGACCGCGACGGCAACCTGGCGCCGCCCGGCGTACCGGGCGAGCTGTGCATCGGCGGCGAGCTGCTGGCCCGTGGTTACCACGGCCGCCCAGCCTTGAGCGCCCAACAGTTCGCGCCCGATCCCTTCGGCCCGCCGGGCAGCCGCCTGTACCGCACCGGCGACCTGGCACGGCGCCTGGCGGATGGCGCCATCGAATACCTGGGGCGCATCGACCAACAGGTGAAACTGCGCGGTTTCCGCATCGAACTGGGCGAGATCGAAGCACGCCTGCAAAGCCATCCGGCCGTGCGCCAAGCCCTGGTGCTGGTGCGCGAGGATCGCCCCGGCGACCGTCGTCTGGCCGCCTATGTGGTGCCCCACGACGAAGCGCCAGCGGCGGACGGGCTGCGCGAATACCTGGCCGCAACCCTTCCCGATTACATGTTGCCCGCCGCCTTCGTCAGCCTGCCGGCGCTGCCGCTCAGCCCCAACGGCAAGCTCGCGCGCCAGGCCCTGCCGCTGCCGGAATACGGCAGCGACAGCGCCGCCCAGACGCTGCCGCGCACGCCCCAGGAACAGGCCCTGGCCGAGGTCTGGCAGGCGGTGCTGGGGCTGCAGACGGTCGGCATCCACGACAACTTCTTCGCCCTCGGCGGCCATTCGCTGCTGGCCACCCAGCTGGTGGCGCGGCTGCGCCGAGAGCTGGGCGTGGAGCTGGCGCTGCGCACGATTTTCGAGGCGCCGAGCATCGCCCAACTGGCCGAGCGCCTGCCCAGCGCGCCGCGCGAGGCCGAGCCGCCGATTCCACTGGCGCCGCGCACGGCCGCCCTGCCGCTGTCCCACGCCCAGCAGGGCCTGTGGTTTATCCAGCAGTTGCAGCCGGACAGCGCCGCCTACCATATCCCCAGCGCCGCGCGCCTGCGCGGAAACCTGGACCGTGCCGCGCTGCAGGCGGCTTTCCAGGCCCTGGCGCGGCGCCACGAGGCGCTGCGCACCAGTTTTCAGGAACACCAGGGCGAGCTGACTCAACTGATCCACGGCGCTGTCGAGCTGCCGCTGCCGCTGATCGACCTCGGCCATCTGCCGCCCGCCGAGCGCGAAGCCGAGGCCCGCCGCCTGCTGATCGAGGCAGCCACCCGGCCCTTCGACCTGACCCAGGCGCCGCTGCTGCGCCTGACGCTGGTGCGTCTGGCGGCCGACGAGCATCTGCTGCTGGTGGTGCTGCACCACATCATCGCCGACGGTTGGTCCATGGGCGTGCTGGTCGAGGAGTTGGCGCAGTGCTACAGCGCCGCCCTGCAAGGCCGCGAGGCCGCCTTGCCGGCCTTGCCGATCCAGTACGCCGACTATGCCGCCTGGCAGCGCCAGCGCCTGGATGGCGCCGGCCTGGAGCGCCAACTTGCCTATTGGCGCCGCGCCTTGGGCGAGCCCCAGGCGCCGCTGGAGTTGCCCGCCGACCGACCACGGCCGGCGGCCATGAGCGGCCGTGGCGGGCGCCACCGTTTCGTGCTCGAACGCGCCAGCGCCGACGCCTTGAAAAACCTTTGCCAAACCCATGGCGCCACGCTGTTTATGGGTTTGCTCGGCGCCTTCCAAGTCTGGCTGCATGCCCATAGCGGACGACTCGATCCCATAGTCGGCACCGATCTGGCCAACCGCGGCCGGGCCGAAACCGAGGGTGTGGTCGGCTTCTTCCTCAACCAATTGGCGCTGCGCGCCGACCTGGCCGGCAACCCGAGCTTCAGTGCATTGCTGACCCGGCTACGCACCCAGGTACTGGAGGCTTACAGCCATCAGGAGTTGCCCTTCGACCAGTTGGTGGAGGCGCTCAACCCTGTGCGCAGCCTGGCTTACAGCCCGCTGTTCCAGGTCAAGTTGGTGCTGCAGAACCAGCCGGCAAGCGCCCTCGAACTGCCCGGCCTGGAGGTGCTGCCCGAGCCGGTCGAGCACGGCCAGGCGCAACTCGATCTGCACCTGACCGTGGAGGAGAGCGAGCGCGGCCTGGACTGCACCTTCAAGTACAGCGCCGACCTGTTCGACGCATCGACCGTCGCCGCCTTCGCCGAGGAATTCGGCGCGCTGCTGGCGCAAGTGGTCGCCGAGCCGCAGCTGCAGATGGCGAGCCTGGCCCAGGGCATCACCCAGCGCGCCCGCGAACGCCGCCTGAGCGAGCAGCAGGCCCGCAGCCAACAAGGCTTGGCGCGCCTCGGCGCGACCCGGCGCCAATCCCTTGTCACCCCCGCATCCCTGGAGAGCTAGGCCATGAGCACATCCCCGACCCTCGGCGGCCTGCGCCGCAAGGCCATCCGCCTGGAACAAGACGCCCTGGTGCGTTTCACCCCGCTGCTGCCCGGCCAGAGCTTCCCGCTGCTGTGCGAGCCGAGCACCGCCGGGGTCAGCCTGCCGGCCTGGGCCGAACGCCAGCGCGAACTGCTGGAAGGCAAGCTGCTGGAACACGGCGCCATCCTGTTTCGCGGCTTCGCCGTGGGCTCGGCAGGTGAGTTCGACCAGTGCATCAGCGCCCTGTCCGGCGGCGCGCTGGAATACCGTTTCCGCGCCTCGCCGCGCACCCAGGTCAACCCCGGCCTGAACATCTACACCTCCACCGACTACCCGCAGGATCAGCGGATCTTCCCGCACAACGAGCACTCCTACTCGCCGGTGTTCCCGCTGAAGATCTTCCTCTGGTGCGACGTCGCCCCCGAGTGGCGCGGCGAAACGCCGATCGGCGACAGCCGCGCCATCACCCGCGCCATCGACCCGGCGATCCGTGCGCGCTTCGCCCAGAAAGGCATCATGTACGTGCGCAACTACGGCGACGGCTTCGGCCTGCCCTGGCAGACGGTGTTTCAGACCGAGGACCGCGCCCAGGTCGAGGCTTACTGCGCCAGCGTCGGTATCGCGGTGGAATGGAAAGAGGGCAATCGCCTGCGCACCCGCCAAGTCGGCCCGGCGCTGGTGCGCCACCCGCGCAGCGGCGAGACCCTGTGGTTCAACCACGCCACCTTCTTCCACGTCAGCACCCTGCCGGCCTCGGTGCGCGATGCCCTGCAAGCCGACTTCGCCGACGACGACCTGCCGCAGAACACTTTCTACGGCGACGGCAGCCCCATCGAGCCCGAAGTGCTGGAGCATCTGCGCGGGGCCTATCTGCAGCAGATGATCGAGTTCCCCTGGCAACAGGGCGACCTGCTGCTGCTGGACAACATGCTCGCGGTCCACGCCCGCAACAAATACAACGGTCCGCGGCGCATTTTGGTGTCCATGGCCGAGGCGCTAAATAGCAGCGATGTGGCGCTGACATCCGCCGAATCCATTCCGTAGGAGCGGGCCATGCCCGCGAAATGAATCCGCGAAAAAGCATCGCGGGCATGGCCCGCTCCTACGCGCAGCTCCCTCTCCAAGGCTAACGAATATGTCCATCGAAGGTTTCCGCCCCGCCCTGCAACAAACCCGTCACTGGCGCATCGCCCCCCACGCCGTCGCGCACCTGCGCGCCGAGCTGCCGGCCGCCATCGACCCGCAACGCCTGTACGCCGCCCTCGGCCAACTGCTGGCGCGCCATGAAATTCTGCGTACCCGCCTCACCGCCGTGCCCGGTATGCAACTACCGGTGCAGGTAATCGCCGAGGACCTGAACTTCAGCTGGCAAGTGGTGGAAGCCAGCACGGCGGACGCCGAAACCAGCCTGCTGACCGAACTCGCCGCCAGCGCAGCCGACCCCGAGCACCCGCCCCTGGCCGCCGCCCTGCTGTGCAACGGCCCGAGCAACCAGCTGCTGCTGGCCTTGCCGGCCGCCAACGCCGACGCCGAGACCCTGGAACTGCTGCTAAGCGAGCTCGCCGCCCTTTACCAAGGCCAGCACCTGGACGACGAGCCGGTGCAGTACGCCGACTTCGCCGAATGGCAGCACGAACTGATCAGCGGCCCGGACGGCGATGCCGGCCGCGCCTTCTGGCAACGCCAGCAGGCGGCGGAGTTGCTGAGTCCTGCCCATCCTTTCCAGAGTCCACGCACAGCACAGGGCTACCGACCGGCGCGGATCGAACAAAGCCTGCCGGCCGCCGCCCAGGACCGCCTGCACAGCACCCTCGCCGGGCTGGCCACTCAACCGGCAACGGTTTTCGGCCTGTGCTGGGCGGCGCTGCTGCAACGCCACCTGGGCTTGCCGCGCCTGCTGCTCGGCTGCTGCCATGCAGGCCGTAACGACGCCACGCAAACCGCCTTCGGCGCCTACGCCAAGGCGCTGCCGCTACTGCTCGCGGTGGATGAAAACCAATCCCTGGCGGCGCTTAGCGGCGAGTTCGGCGCACTGCTGGCGGAGGCCCAAGCCTGGCAGGAAAGCTGGCCCGGCGAGGCGCCGGGGTTGCCCTTCAGCTTCCGTTATAGCCAATCCAAGCCTGGCGCCTGGCCGATTGCGGAGCTGCGGGCCGACGGCGATCCCGCGACCCTGCAGCTGGATGTGCAAGAGCGCAACGGCCAGTTCGCCTTCGCCCTGCGCTATGACGCGACCCGCCTGAGCGGGCAGGCCGCCGCGCTGATCCTCGATCAGTTTCTCGCCCTCTGCGAGCAGGCCTGCGCCACTAGCCAGCGTCCGCTACGCGAGGCCAGCGGCATAGACACGCGGCAGGCCGAATGGCTCGCCGACCTCAACCGCACGGAGGCGAACATCGCCACGCCGGCGCTGCTGCATCAGCTGTTCGAGGCCCAGGCCGAGGCCCGCCCCGAGGCCATCGCCCTCAGCCATGGTGACCTCCGGCTCAGCTATGGCGAACTGGAGCGTCAGGCCAACCGCCTGGCCCATCGCCTGCGCCAGGCCGGCTTGCGTGCCGGGCAGCCGGTGGGGCTGTTTCTCGGCCGATCCAGCGCAGCCATAGTCGGCATACTCGGCATCCTCAAGGCCGGCGGCGCCTACCTGCCGCTGGACCCGGCCTACCCCGCCGAGCGCCTGGCCGACATGCTGGCGCAAACCCAGGCACCGCTGTTGTTGAGCCACAGCGCCCTGAGCGAACGTCTGCCGGCCGGCAACTACCGCAGCCTGTGGCTGGATACCGAGGATGCCGAGGATGCCGAGGATTTTCCCGAATACAGTCCACAAGCCATCGGCCATCCGGACCAGTTGGCCTACCTGATCTTCACCTCCGGCTCCACCGGCCGGCCCAAGGGGGTGATGGTCTCGCACCGCAACGCCGTGCATTCCACCAGCGCCCGCTGGCTGGGTTACCAAGAGCCGCTGGCGTCCTTTCTGCTGGTCTCCGGCCTGGCCTTCGACAGCTCGGTGGCCGGGCTGTTCTGGAGCCTCAGCCAGGGCGGCACCCTGTGCCTGCCGGATGATGAGCAGGTGCAGGACGCCCTGGCCCTCGGCCGGCTGATCGCCGCACAGCGCATCAGCCACTGCCTGATGTTGCCCTCGCTCTATGCCCAGGTGCTGGAGCAGGCGGGCGAGCAACTGGCCAGCCTGCGCTGCGCCATAGTCGCCGGCGAAGCCTGCCAGGCGGCGGTGGCGGCGCGGCACCGCGAGGTCTGCGCGCAAGCCGCGCTGTACAACGAATACGGCCCCACCGAGGGCAGCGTCTGGTGCAGCCTGTACCGCAGCACGGGCGCGGAACAGGGCGTACTGCCGATCGGCCGGGGCATCGCCAATATGCAGGTGCGGGTGCTGGACGAGCGGCTCGCGGCGGTCGCCCCCGGCATCGCCGGGGAGATCTATATCGGCGGGGCCGGTATCACCCAGGGCTACCTCGGCCGCCCGGACCTCACCGCCGAGCGCTTCCTGCCCGATCCCTTCGGCGCGCCGGGCAGCCGCCTGTATCGCAGCGGCGATATCGGCCGGCTGAACGCCGAAGGCGAGCTCGAGTTTCTCGGCCGGGTCGACCATCAGGTGAAGATTCGCGGCTTTCGCATCGAGTTGGGCGAGATCGAGGCGCGCCTGCTGGAACATCCGGCCCTGCGCGAGGCCGCGGTGATCGCCCGGCAAAACCCGGCCGGCGATGCCGAGCTGGTGGCCTACCTGGTCGCCCGCGACGCCTGCCCCGGCGCGCAAACGCTGCGCCAGCACCTGTCCGAACGCCTGCCCGAGCATATGCTGCCGAGCGCCTACCTGATGCTGCCGGCCCTGCCGCTCACCCCCAACGGCAAGCTCGACCGCGCCGCCCTGCCCGCTCCCGAACGTGGCGGCCAGCGCGCCTATCGGGCCCCGCGCAGCGAGCGAGAAAGCCTGCTGGCCGGCCTTTGGGCAGAAGTCCTCGGTGTGGAAAAAGTCGGCCTCGACGATCACTTCTTCGAGCTGGGCGGCCACTCGCTGACCGCCACCCGCCTGATTTCGCGCCTGCGTAGCGCCTTGAACCTCGAAGTGCCGGTGCGCGCGCTGTTCCAGCATCCGACCCTGGGCGACTTCGCCGAGCAGGCGCTGCCAGCGGCCCCCCTGTCCAGCTTGCCGCCCCTGCTGCCGGCAACGCACAACGCCGACCTGCCGCTGTCCTTCGCCCAGGAGCGCCTGTGGCTGTTCGACCGCCTGCATCCGGGCAAGCCGACCTATCACGTCGCCGAGGCCGTGCGCCTTTCCGGCGAACTCGATCAGTCGGCGCTGGAGCGCAGTTTCTCCGAATTGCTGCGTCGCCATGCCAGCCTGCGTACCCGCTTCGTGCTGGAAAACGGCCAGCCCATGCAGCGCATCGACGCGCCGCGCGCCTTCCCACTGGCGCTGCTGGACCTTAGCAGCCTGAGCGAAGCCGAACGCGAGCAGGCGTTGCGCAGCCAACTGGACGACCTGGCGTTGCAGCCCTTCGACCTGGCCCGCGGGCCGCTGATCCGTGCCGGGCTGATGCGCCTGGACGCCCAGACCCATGTGCTCTGGCTCGGCCTGCACCACATAGTCACCGATGGCTGGTCGATGGGCGTGCTGACCCGCGAACTGATCGCGCTCTACGCCGCATTCAGTGCCGGCCAACCCTCGCCCCTGGCCGAGCCGCAGCTGCAGTACGCCGACTTCGCCCACTGGCAACGCCGCCAGCTCAGCCCCGAGGCCCTCAAGCCCCAGCTCGACTTCTGGCTCGCCCACCTGGGCCAGGAGCGGCCGCTGCTGCAGTTGCCCGGCATGCGTCCACGGCCGGCGCTGCCCAGCCATCGCGGCGCGCAGCACGAGTTCGGCCTGGACGCCGACCTGACCCAGGCGCTGCACGAGCTGACCCGGCAACAGGGCGTGACCCTGTTCAGCACCCTGCTCGCCGCCTTCAAGCTGCTGCTGGCCGGGCACAGCGGGCAGCACGACATCCGTGTCGGCATCCCCATCGCCAACCGCCAGCGCCAGGAACTGGAAGGACTGATCGGCTTCTTCGTCAACACCCTGGCGCTACGCAGCGACCTGGCCGGCAACCCCTCGTTCGAGGCGCTGCTGCAGCAGGTGCACGCCAATATGCTGGCGGCCCACGACCACCAGGACCTGCCGTTCGAGCAGCTGTTGCAGGCGCTACCCAATGCCCAGCAGCAGAGCGCGCCGCTGCTGCAGCTGATGTTCGACCTGCACCGCGAACGCATCCTCGCCTCAAACGAGTTCGGCAACTTGCAGATCAGCCCGCTGGAGGAAGGCAGCAACCACAGCACCCTGTTCTACCTGATGCTGGATATAGGCGAGCGCGAGCACGGCCTGGTCGCCACCCTTACCTACAGCACCGACCTGTTCGAGCCCGAGCAGATCGCCCGCCTGGCCACAGACTATGAACGGCTGCTGCGCGCCATCCTGCTCCAACCGCACGCGCCTCTGAACGAACTGAGCCGCAGCCTGGAACCGCTGCCACCAGCCGCCGCTTACGCTGCCGGCGATGCCGACAGCCAACTGCGCGAGCTGCTGCTGGAGATGCTGGGAGCCTCCAGCCTGGAGCCGGATGCCAGCTTCTTCGAGCTCGGCGGCACCTCGCTCAAGGCGGTGCTGCTGTGCGCACGCCTGCAACAGCTGTGGGGCACGGCGATTCCGCCGCAACTGGTGTTCCTGCACCCGCGCCTGGAGGATCTGCGCAACGTGCTCAGGCCCTATTGCGCCGCTTAATCAGGGACGCCCTGCGTGGCGACAGCGATGAGTGCGTAGGATGGGTTGAGCGCAGCGATACCCATCATGTCGTCGACTCTTCCTGGGCGAATGAGGTCAAGCAATAGGTTGGTGACCCACACATGGCGACAATGGTGCCCTGGCTTGCCGTTCGAGCCTTTGGTCAGGCAGCGTTTCGCCAATTCCGTCCTGGACAACACGGCTCGACCATGACCGAGACTCTTCCGTTTCCCAACGTTGGCCCAAGGCTATCCGGCGGGTTTGACCGCGCTCAACAGTTCCAGCGTGCCGAAGAGGGTGCTGAAGCGCTGCCGCCGCGCAACCTGGGCAAAGCCGGCACCGGCCAATAGCTCGGGCAGTCTGCCTGAAACGTTGTCCTGGGTGTTCGCGAAGCCATCCAGCAGCTGGACGGGGAGGAACAAGGCGCGCATGAGCGGGTTCTGCGCCCGCCCCCAATCGGCCACATGCAGCTGCGCGCCGGGTTTCAGCACTCGGAACAGCTCGCGGGCGCTGCGCTCTTTGTCTTCCCAGCGCAAGTGGTGGAAGAACAGGCTCGACAGCACCCGGTCGAAGCAGTCCTGCGGATAGGGCAATTGGTACGCAAGGCCCTCATCGAAACGCACCGCGACCTTGGCCTGGCGGGCCTTGCGCGCGGCAATGGCGAGGACCTGCGGGTCGCCGTCCAACCCCGTCACCGCGGCTTCGGGATGCGCCGTTTTGAGCCAGATGGCCAATGTCCCGGTGCCACAAGCCAGATCCAGCACCTGCTGGCCCGCTGCGATGCCGGCCTGGCGAATCAGCGCCTGCTTGAAGCTGCGCTCACGGGTGCTGAGGGCGACCAGCGCATCGTAATAGGGGGTCAACCAGTGAAAGCCGAGCGCTGGCACATAATGCGGGTCCTCTGAAAATTTCATACTTCCTCCTGTCACCCCTGGGATGGCCCCGCCTCGACGGGGATTGCGTACAGGATCGAGCTTGCCATCATGGCAAGGTCAAGTACGTAGGATGGGTCGAGCGCAGCGATACCCATCATCTATCTGCACACACGACAATGGAGCCTGAGCAGTTCAGCGCTTTTCGTCTGCCCTGCTCAGCAGCCTTGCCAGTGGCCGTAACCAATGTGGCTGCCAAGCCAAGGTGAACGACAGCGCAAGACCACTTGGCGGCAGCAGGAGCAACCAGATCAGGCTGCCGAAAGCCGCCCCCTGGTAAGCCCAGGCCAGCAGCAGGCTCAGCGCCAGGCTGCCCCAGCCGATTGGTGCGACCCGGGTCGGGCATGAGCCCTGGTTCTGCAGCCTTTGCCAGTGCTTGTTCTGGGCCAACGCCAGGCAAGCCAGACCGCTCAGGTGCAGAGCCAGCAGACCGGTGACGAGCAAGACTTCAAGCATCTTTGACAGCCTCCAGGCGCGCTGGCCGAGTCTCGATCCGGGCCAGGCGCAGCCAGGCACCGCCAGCCAGGATGGCGACCAGCAGCAATGCACCATCCACTCCGGCCACGGCCCATTGCCCCTGGCCCAGGGTGCGCCACAGGTAGTCGCCGGTGCTCAGGCCGTTAAGCAGCGGCGCGGCCAGGGCCAGCAAGGCCACCAGCCCACACTGGGCTCGCCAGGGCGCACGGTGCTCGGCGGAGCGGTAGACGATAAAGATGCTGTGCAGCGTCGCCGCCAACCAGGCGGCGCAAAAGGCCGCGACCTCCCAGTCCGCCCGCTGCGCCAGGGTCTCCGGCAGCAGCCGGTTGGCCGCCAGCATGCTCAGGGTCGCCAAGGGCAGCCCGGTGATCAGACTGGCGGCCAGGGCCTGCATCGAGCGCAGGCCGGCGCGGCCAGCGGGCAAGCGCAGGCGGCGTTTCTCGATCCAATACAGCAGACCGCTGGCCAGCATCAGGCAGCCGCCGACTCCGGCGAGGAAATACAAAGCGCGCAGCAGCGGCTGCTGGAAGTGCGCCACATGCAGCCCCGCCAGCAGGCTATAGGTGGAGGCCGCCGGCTTGAGCCTGGCCTGCCACAGCAACTGCCCGCTGGAGCCATCGAAGTACAGGGGCTCGGCGTCCGTGCTCAGGCGCTTGGCCAGGGAGCGGCCGATCTCCACATAGGCCCGGGCATCCCCCGGGTGCCAGACGCGGACGAAGGCCGGCTCGCCGTCCTGCCAGATGGTTCGCGCCTGTTCGACCATGGCATCCAGGGACGCCAGGCTGCCAGTGCGGCCCGACGCGGGTCGACTGAAAAGGTCGCGGGCCTCGCGCTCGAACTTGCCCGCCTGCTCCTGATAAGCCGCCAGGATGCCGACGGGTAGATAGATCGGAAAGCTGATGACCAGGCCGCTCAACAGGATGAGCAGAAAGAACGGCAGGGCCAGCACCCCGGACAGATTGTGCAGATCCAGCAAGCGCCGCGGCGCCTTGTCCGGGCGGAAACTGAAGAAATCCTTGAACAAGCGCACATGGATCAGCAGCCCCGCGATGATCACCAGCAACCCGATCATGCTGGCCAGACCGACCAGCAACAGGCCCAGGCGACCGGCCTGCAGGTGCAGCGTGTAGTGAAAGCGGTAGAAGAAGTCCCCGCCCTGGCTGCCGGCCGTTTCCAGTAAGTGGCCAGCGCCCGGGTCGATAAAGCGGCTGTGCCCCTCCCCCTGCAGGTCCCAGGTCTGCAGGCGCAGCAACGGCACCCGACTGTTGGGCAGCTCCACATACCATTGCTCCAGCGTCTGCCCCGCAATCAGAGGCTCGACTAGCGGCAGCACCTGAGAATCCAGTGACAGCTCGGTGGTAGCCATCGGCAACCGCGTCTGCGGCAGCATCCAGCGATCCAGCTCGCTGTCGTACAGGGCCAGGCTGCCCATAAAGAACACCAGGAACAGTAGCCCGACGCAGCCCAGGCCGAGCACGCTGTGCAGCCAGAGCATGGCCTGGCGCAAGTTGGCGAACATCAGCTGCCCCCCCAGCAACGGTTGAGCACTTCCAGCAAGACGCCAGCCGCCATCAATAGGGCCCAGAGCCGCAGCGGTCGCCGCGCGGCAAGGGCCGCGATGACCAGCGCCGGATAGAGCACGAAGCCCAGCAAGGTGCCGGCAATCACCGCCTCGCTGCGTTCCAATCCCAGCCGTGACAACGCGACGGCGATAGACCCCGTTAGGCTCCAGATAACCCCATAGCTACCGATCAGCACGGCCAGCAGATAGGCGCCGCGCGCCAGGGCGGCGTTGTTGCCAGAAGGTTTGGCGGCAGTTCGCACACATATCTCCTTGAGAGCCAGTTTGTTGGCCGGATTGCACTGGCATTTAATCGGGCTACGAGGCGCGCTCTTGTAGGGTGGACATGGCGAAGCCTTGTCCACCGCCAGCGGCCCAAACGGCGGACAAGCCTTCGGCATGTCCGCCCTACGATGTTGCAGAAGAACCTAGGATCTACGGGTGGCAAGACGACAAAAGCCCGGCTCTCGACGAGGGCCGGGCTTCGCACGCTTGCGAACCTTAGAACTTGGCGCGCAGGGTCAGGGTGGCGGCACGTGGGTCGCCCCAGATATTGCCGTCCTGCGGGTTGTTGATGCGCTGGTAGTACTTCTTGTCGGTCAGGTTGGTAGCCAGTACATCGGCCGACAGTTGCGGGGTGATCTGGTAGCCGAAGCCGGCATCGAACAGGGTGTAACCGCCCTGCTCCAGCTTGACGTCGTTGATCCCGAACGCAGCGATATTGGTCCTGGTATAGGCCGTGCTGACCGTATTCATGCCGCCCTGCACGCTCCAACGTTGCCACTCGCCCGGCAGCTGGTACTGGGTCCAGACCCGCAGAATATGCTTGGGCGTATACAGCTCGGTGCTCTCCTCGCTGCGGTGGATCTTGTGGGTGTAGGTATAGTTGGCGTTGAGGGTCCAGTCCTCGGTCAACTGGCCGCTGAGCTCCATCTCATAACCACGGCTGCGCGCCTTGCCGCCGGCGATGGAGGCACCGAAAACGTTGAGATCCGGGGTAGCGCGGTTCTGCTCTTCTACCTGGAACAGGGCGAAGGAGGCGGTCAGCGCGCCGTCCAGGTATTCGCCCTTGATCCCGGTTTCCCACTGTTCGCCTTCTAGAGGCTCAAGCATGCGGTCGTTGCTGTCCCGGACTCTGGCACTGTGCGGCTGGAATACTTCGGCGTAGCTGGCATAGAGGGAGTAGGTATCCGTCAGGTCATAGACCAGGCCGGCGAAGGGAATAAATTTCCCGTCGACCTTTTTCTCTTCCTTCTCGTCCGGCGAACCAACGGGCGTGGTGGTATTGCTGAAATCCCACCAGCTTAGGCGCCCGCCCAGCACCAGGGTCAGCGGATCGGCCAGGCTCAGGCGCAGGTTGCTATAGAGTCCGTGCTGGCGAGTATCGGCGAAAATATCCTGCTGGGGCGCGAAGCTAGGTTGGGCCGAGCCGATCTGCGGATCGAACAGATCCACCGTCTCGAGGAACCCGGAGTTGTAATCCCCCTTGTCGGAAAACTCGGAACGGCTGTAGTTGGCGCCGACCAGCAGTTTATGCTCGCGGCCGAACAGGCTAAAGGGCCCATCGACATAGGCATCCACCTCGTTCTGCTCTTCGCGGTAGTCGAAGCGGATGGCGCTGATATTCACCAAGTTGGTGGCGGGGTTTATGCCAAAGCCATTGCGCGCATAGGCCTGGGTCAGGTCGAAGTTATTATCGGCATGGCGCAGGGACAGCTTGGCCTTCCAGCCAGCAGCCAGTTGCTGCTCCAGCTCGGCGAAGACGCTGTCGCTCCAGAAGTAGTCGCGGTTCCAGTCGGCGCCATAGAAATTGGAGCGTGACGGGTCGGCCAATGAAAATTTGAAGCCATCCGGCGTTGCCTGGAGATAGGCCGGCAGCGAGCGCTGCGCGCCGCGGGCGTCCACTTCCTGATGGCTGGCGCCCAGGGTCAGCAGGGTATCCGGGGTCAGGTCGACTTCCAGCACGCCGTAGAACAGATTGCTCTTCTCATCGCCGCCGTCGTAATAGAACTGCCGGTCACGCTTGCTGGCTACCGCACGACCGCGGATATTGCCGCTGTCCGTCAGCGGGCCGGTCACGTCGATCATGCTCCGGTAGTCATCCCAGGAGCCGGCGCTCAGCTCGCCGGCAACCGCCGCCTCGGCCTGGGGGCGCTTGCGCACCAGGTTGATGCTGCCGCCGGTGCCGCCGGTGCCATTGAGGATGCCGGCTGGGCCTTTAAGCACTTCCACCCGTTCGTACATCGCCAGGTCCGGCGAGAGGAAGATGCGGTTGTCCATGGTGGTGGGGGTGCCATCCAGCGACAGCGAGTTGATCTCGAAACCGCGGGAAAAATAAGTCACGCGGTTGGCATCGATGCGCTGCACAGTCACCCCGCCGACCTGCTTCATGGCCTGTTCCAGGGTGTAGAGGTTCTGCTCCTCGATACGCTCCTGGCCGACCACATTGACCGTCTGCGGCACTTCACGCAGCTTGAGCGGGACTTTCGAGCCCGCCGTCACCAGCGTCTCATCGTCTTGCTTGCCGCTGATCGTCTGCGCAGGCAGATCCAGGACTTCAGCCTGTTGCTCCGCCCAGGACGCGCCCGAGCAGGCGATGCCTGTCAGCATAAATGGCATCAACAGACGCTTGGAAACCCGCCCTGCCTGTTTTGACTGCTTACCCCGATGCCGCATGCCGCTCTCCTAAAGACTTAATCGAATCGCTAACGATAATGATTCGTAATAGTATCGAAATACTGGCCAGCGCCACAACCCCCGAGCGGGGCTAACCCATGGATTTATTCGGGGGGCTGGGCGCCATCGGCTACAAGCCCGGCCAAAGCCCTCCCCGGCTCAAGCCATGGCCGCCGCCAAGGGTTCCTGCAGCGGACTGAAGCTGCTGCTATCCAGCAGGCTCAGCTGGCCGCCCTCGCACTTGATGACCCGGTCGGCCACGGCGAAATAGCGATCGTCGTGGCTGATGGCGATGACCGTCTTGCCGCGCGCTTTCAGCTCGGGCAACAGCTGCAGGTAGAAGAAGGCACGGAAGGCCGGGTCCTGGTCCGCCGCCCACTCGTCGAGCAGCAAAATCGGCCGTTCCTCCATCAGCGCCACCAGCAAGGCCAAGCGCTTGCGCTGGCCCTGGGACAACTGGGTGGTGGACAGCAGGCCGGCCGGGTCGATGGATACCTTGCGCTGCATGCGCAGCCGCACCAGCCAGGCCTGCGCCAGCTGCGCATCGAAATCACCTGCCGGACCGACCAGGCGCTCGAACAGATGGAAGCTTGCGAACACAGTGGCGAACTGGCTGCGGTACCAGTCGCGCCGCTCATCGGTTATCGCTTCACCGTGCAGGCTCAATAGGCCGCCGCTTGGGCGATAAAGCCCGGTCAGCAGTTTGGCCAGGGTCGACTTGCCGCTGCCGTTGCCGCCGACGATAAACAGCGTCTCGCCCGCGCGCACGCTGAGATCCACGGGGCCCAGGCGAAAGCCGTAGTCGTCGCTGGCATGCGGGTACTCGTAGACCAGCCCCTTCAGCTCGAGCAGCACGCCGTCGCCAGGCGGCGCCGCCGCTAGCTGGGTGGCGAACTCGGGCCTATGGGGGGCCAAGGCCAGGGACTCGATCTTGGCCAGGGCCACGTTGCCCGACACCAGGGTCGGCAGGCTGCCGATCAGGTCGTTGAGCGACATGCGCAGAAACATCAGCACCAATACGAAGGCCGCCACAGTGGCGGCCGCTATGCCCAGCCAGGCTCCCGCGGCGAACAGGCCGCCGGCCAGGCCGAGAATCAGCGCCACCGTCCAGTTCAGGCTGAGCGTCCAGTAGCGGTCGGCAAGCACCTCGCTGGCCCGCGCACGCTCGGCGACCGGTTGCAGATCCAACTCGTAGAAACGCCGCTTGCGCCAGGCGTTCAGGGCCATCTCGTAGCGCCCCTCGATGGCAGCGCTATAGGCGGCATACAGCTGATCCTCGGTGTCGCGCACCACCTTCATCAGCCCGCCCATGCGCGCGAACCAGCCATAGGCCAACCAGACGCCCAGCCCCAGCAGCAGCCCACAGAGCAGCAGCAGTTGCCAGGACAGCCAGGCCAGATAGGCGCAGCCGCCCGCCATCAGGATGCCGTTGTAGAGCAGGAAGGGCAGGCGGTTGAAGGCCATGCCTATGGCCTCGATATCCTTGCTCAGAGTGGCGTAGAGGCTGGACGAGCCGATCTTCTCCAGCTGTTCGATGGGCGTATCCAGCAGACGTTTGACCAGCTGCAGGCGCAACTCATAGACCACCCGGTGGCCCAGGGCGGTCAGCACGGCTTGGGAGGCGAAGCCGCAGGCGAACAGCACCAGCAGCAGGCCGAGGTAATAGCCCCCCTGCGCAACGCTCATGGTCTGGGTGCCGGCGATCAGCCGATTGATTTCGTTGAGCAGCGCGATGCCAGCCGCCGCGCTCGCCAGGCTGCCCAGCACAGCCAGCGCGAGCAGCCCTCGGTGGCGTTGCAGCAAAGACATAAAGACCGTCATGGGTATCCCTCGCTAGGCTTATTCATAGGCTTGCAACAGGCTGTCGATCTGCGCCCACTGCTCCTCTTCAGTGGTCAGGCAGGCCTGCTCGATCAACAGGGCCATATCGCTCAGACGCGGATGGGCGAACAGCTCGGCCAAGGCCACTTCGCAGGCGAACTCGCGGGCGATTCGCGCCTGGATGCGCACCAGCTGCAGGGACTGCGCCCCCAGGGCGAAGAGTTCGTCCTGACGGGAAATGGCGCTGACCCCCAGCACCTCCGTCCAGATCGCCGCCAGGCGCTCTTCGCTGGCGCTGGCGGGCGGCATCGCCGCTTCGGTCGCGCCCCAGATAGGCGCAGGCAAGGCCTGGCGGTCGACCTTGCCATTGGCGTTGAGGGGGAAACTGTCCAACCTGACGAAGGCCGCCGGCAGCATGTAGGCCGGCAGCCGCTCGCGCAGATGCTGGCCGAGGGACTCCATGACCAGCTCGGCCGAGCCGCGCAGATAGGCGACCAGCGCCTGCTGCCCGCCTGGCGCCGGGCGCAGCGCCACCACGGCCTGCTGCACCTGGACATGAGCGGTCAGCGCCGCCTCGATCTCGCCCAGTTCGATGCGAAAGCCGCGCAGCTTGACCTGGAAATCGCGACGCCCGAGAAACTCGACGCTGCCGTCGGCGCGGTAGCGGGCCAGATCGCCGGTGCGATAGAGCCGGCTGCCGGGACCGGCTCCAGGCGCCGCGGCGACCGCGAAGGGATTGGGCACAAAGGCCGTGGCGGTGAGCCCCGGGCGCCCCGCATAGCCGCGCGCCAGGCCGGCGCCGCCGATATACAACTCCCCCGCTACGCCGGGTGGCTGTGGCTGCAGGTAGTCGTCGAGGATATACAGGCGGTTATTGGCCAGCGGCCGGCCGATGGGGATGACAGCGGCGTCCACGCGTTCGACCGCCTGCGCCGACGACCACACGGTAGTTTCGGTCGGCCCGTAGACATTGATCAGTCGCACGCCGCGCGCCAGCAGGCGTTCGGCCAGCTCGCCGGCCAGGGCCTCGCCACCGCAGAGCACCCGCAGTCCTGGCCAGGCCGGGCTGTGGTAGTCCAGGAGCATCTGCCAGGTGGCCGGGGTGGCCTGCATCAGGCTGATCGCCTGGGTCTCCAGCAGCTCGATCAAGGCGGCTGGCTGCAGCGCCTGCTCACGTTGGGCCAGCACCACACAGGCGCCATGCAGCAAGGGCAGGAACAGCTCCAGCGCGGCGATATCGAAGCCCAGGGTGGTCACCGCCAACAGCCGATCCATCTCGGTTACGCGCGCGTGCTCCTGGATAGCCTGGAGAAAGTTGACCAGGGCCTCGCGCTCGACCTGCACGCCCTTGGGTCGGCCGGTGGAGCCGGAGGTGTAGAGGCTGTAGGCCAGCTGCCGCGACTGCACGGGCAGGCCGAGGTTAGCCTCACTCAGCGTTGCCAAGGCCGGCGACAAGGACTCCAGGGTGACCAGGGGCAAGCCGTTATCGAACAGGCCGGCCAGCGCCTCACGGGTCAGCAGCAGGCGCGGCGCGGCCTGGGCCAGGATATCGGCGTTGCGCGCCGGTGGCTGCGCCGGGTCGATCGGCAGGTAGGCGGCGCCGGCCTTGTGAATGGCCAGCAGCGCGATCAGCAACATCGCTTCCCGTTCCAGGCAGACGCCGACCAACTGCTCGGCGCCCACGCCCTGCTCGCGCAGCCAGTGCGCCAGGCGATTGGCTCGGGCGTTCAGCTCGGCGTAACTCAACTGCTCGG
>Ga0209343_10001826_pt1 | contig 28331 bp, 27 predicted proteins | sample RifCSPlowO2_02_FD_184026 | JGI IMG/M metagenome (GOLD analysis project Ga0209343, IMG submission 184026) | Groundwater microbial communities from Rifle, Colorado - Rifle CSP2_plank lowO2_0.2 (SPAdes) (version 2) | ecosystem: Environmental > Aquatic > Deep subsurface > Groundwater | place... | reverse complement strand
CGGCCTGCTTGAGGATGGCGATGATTTGGCTGTCCGAAAAACGCGATGTCTTCACGCAAAATTTCCTTGATCCGATTAGGAGAAAATTCTACTTCTGGCGAGCACTGATTTCAGGGGGGATTACCCTGTAGCGTTTAACCCAGGCATACAGGCTGTGGGTCGACATGCCCAAACGAGCAGCTACCTCCGCCACTGGCAGACCTCGTTCGGTCACCTGTTTGACTGCTTCGATTTTGAATTCTTCGGGATAACGCGGGTTGCTCATGGCACCTCCTAGTGGGCCGTATTATGAGGCCTTGAGGTGTCTACGAAACTAGGGGCGATTCACTAGGCAGTTTGGCTACTATCCATTCTGATACACCTGTCACTAGACTGATTGCTATGGGCACCTTGTTTCCACAGTTCCGTACGGAGTTTGCATGAACCCCTCCACGCTTATTGGCATGCTTTCGGGCATTCTGCTACTCGCCACTGTTCTGATTTTCTCTACGGAAGACCCATCGCTTTTTCTTAATCTACCGGGCTTAGGCATTGTGTTGTTTGGAACACTGGCGGCCACCTTTATAAGCTACCCATTGCGCGAAGTCGTGCGCATCTTCAGCTTGCTTGCGACAGTTATGCGCAACGAACGCCTCTATGCAAAACACGACATTGAGGAGCTGATCAAGCTTTACCGCATCTGGATGTCTGGCGATCTGAAAGCAGTCGAAAATGCTTTGGAACAAGTGGCTAATCCATTCCTTAAGACCGGCGTGCAGCTGGTAGTGGACATGACGCCTGAGGAAGACGTGATGGACCTACTGCAATGGCGAATTGCGCGTCTTCGTGCAAGAGAGCACGCCGAAGCACAGCTTTTTAGGATTATGGCGGGCTATGCGCCGGCATTCGGCATGGTCGGTACGCTGGTCGGCCTGGTTAATCTGATGTTCCTGCTGGGCGACGGTGATATCACCAGCATCGGCCAACAAATGGCGATTGCTCTGATTACGACGTTCTATGGTGTTTTGCTCGCCAACCTCATATTCAAACCAGTGGCAGTCAAATTAGAGCGCCGCACAGAAGACCGCGTGGTGCTGATGAACACGATCATGCAGGGAATTTCGATGATGAATCGCAAGTGCAGTCCGGCCCTGATGCGCGAAATGCTCAAATCGTTCATGGCCCATTATCAGGATGAAATCAACGACGGAAGCAAGGGAAAGTCCGGTCAGCGTAATGATGAGGCGCAAAATGACCGACGCCCACGCTGAGGATGAATTACAACGCAGGAAATTGCTTGAAAAGCAGCTGAGTCTTCTTCAGCTCGAACTGCAGCGCGCAAACCGCTCCAACGACATCAGTCGGCATCGACTGCGGCGTCAACAGGCCACACATGTCGTTTATGAAAACAGTGAGGAAGAAGGCTGGTTAACCGTTTACCTCGATCTGCTCACCCTGATGCTGGTGTTGCTCGTGGTTATGCTGACGTTTGCAGGTAACAACCACGAATCAAAGTCCGCAAGCCCAATGGCCAGCCTGTTGAGCAACCGCCCTGACCCGCTGCAGGTGCTAACGCCTCCGATTCCGGCACCTATCGAAACAGCGCCGCAAGCTGACCCACTGTCAGGTCTTGATACAAGCGCTCTGGGCGATGACATTGAGGTCATTGTTAACGAGCAAAGCGTGAGCTTTCGCATCAGCAGTGAAATCATTTTTGCGCCTGGCCAAGCGGATTTGAGCCTTGAAGGCTTGGCAGTACTGCGCAAACTGCTGCCTGTTCTTCGCCAGGGTGAGCATCGCATAACCATTGTCGGACATACCGATAACGTGCCTATTCGCAGTTTGCGATACCCCTCCAACTGGGAACTGTCCGGTGCGCGAGCAGGCAGCGTGGTTCGCTATCTAGAAGCGAACAGCATACCCAACCAGCGGCTGAGTGCTGTCGGTTACGCAGACACACGCCCATTGAGCACAAATGACACCGTCGAGGGACGAGCGAGTAACCGCCGTGTGGAGCTGATCCTTGAAAAGTAGGAATTTTAATAACCACGTAAATACTTGGAGCTTGCGCAACTGACATTACCGAATGATCATGCGGTATCTAGAGGAATATGAACGGCTGGGTAAAGTCTGTGCCGGTCTACTGTTCGGCGCAGTTTGTATTGTGGGCATGAAAATCCCACTGGTGCTGACTGAAGGAATTATTTTCGATGGCCGCACGGTAGTGCTGAGTATGGCTTCCTTTTTTGGTGGCCCGCTAGTTGGCGCTATCGCGGGTAGAACCCAGCCCTCTAATGTGCTACTTGCGTAGCCATCTCTGGATGCTCTGAAGTAGCCCGGTATTTTCGGCCGGCTTCAGCGTTTCCCGATTTTAAAAGCAACGACTCGACCAAAAACGACCAAGCCATCCGCTCATTTCTGAGCTTTTTAGCCGCTACGAGCATTCTCGGCGGCCATTTCCCGCGTTACAAATGCACCTCGCCCGGGGCGGTCAGTAACTGCCGGCGCGCCCCAATTATTCAAGACAACCCTCGCCCAGCTCCTGGTCGCGACTCACCAGGCGGTCGCGGCCCTGTTGCTTGCCGCGGTACAGGCGGCGGTCGGCGCAGCGGTAGAGTTCGTCGGCGCTGCGGCCGTCCACGGGCCATTCGGCGAGGCCGAAGGTGGCGGACAGGGGAATGCTCTGCCCGGCGTATTGCAGCGGGCTGGCATTGATCTGCTGGCGCAGGGCTTCGACCAGGGGCTCGGCCCCGCAGCGGTCGGTACTGCGCAGCAGCATGCCGAACTCTTCGCCGCCCAGGCGGCCGAGGCTGTCGGTCACCCGCAGACGTTTGCCCAGGCTGTTGCAGATCTGGCGCAGGGCCTGGTCGCCGGCATCGTGGCCCCAGCGGTCATTCACCGTCTTGAAGTGGTCGACATCCATGATCACCAGCACCAGCCGGCTCTGGCTGCGCTCGGCTTCGCGGATGCTCTGTTCCAAGGCTTGCTGGAAACTGCCGCGGTTGGCCACACCGGTCAGCGCATCGGTGCGCGCAATGCGTTGCAGCTGCTGGTGCGCGGCGGCGCGGCGGGTTTCGTAGAGGTGCATAAAGACCATGATCAGCAAGCCGCAGAACAGCGCATTGCCCAGATCGATCAAGCCGCTGCTATCGAGCACCACCTGGTACTTGTACAGGTACAGCGGCGTGGCCAGCAGCACAAAGGGCAGGGTCAGCAGGCCGCCGCGAACTCGCCCGAGCAGAAGGTAGGCCAGCACGGGGATGATGTAGACCCAGACGAACGCCGTCTGCGAGGCCTGCGGCATGACCATGATGTACAGCAGAAAACTGAAGGTCGGCAGCAGGTAGAGGTAGATCCAGGGCAACAGATTGCGCACGCCGACGATCCGCCACGCGCCCCAGAACAGCAGCAGGGTCAGCGCCAGCTCAAGGCCGGCAAACGAGTAGTTACCGCCGACAAACTGCAGCACGCTGAACAGCCCGAGGGTGATACCTGTGGTGGCGAACACCATGCGCATCAGCGAGTGCTGGCCGATATCCTGCAACGCAGCGTTGCCGCTGCTGTCAGGTGGCTGACTTCGAGCAGATGGCTTGAAAAACATGGCGATCCCGCTGGCAAAGGGCCGCTTAGACACGGCACCATCCCGACTCTAACCAGTTTTGCCGGGTGGACACAGGCCTACGAGCTGATGGCGTAAGGCCAGCGCACGAACGGTCGATTTTGCCGGACTAACGGCATGTGCCATGGCGGCAGAGCGCGGCTTGCCGCTGGCCCGCGCACCTGAGCATAACCGGGGCCTTTGCTGCGACGGAACCCCTGGGCCATGGCCATCTCTCGCGACGACCTCGATCAGCACGGCCTGATCGTCGGCGTCTCCCTCGAACGCTTTCGCGCCGTGGCCATGCCCCTGCTGTTCGACCACCTCAACGCCCAGTGCGAGGGCACCATCGCGGTCAACCGCCAGGCGCGGATTGTCTGGATCAACGACAAGTATGCCGAGAAGGTCAGCATCGAAGATCCGCGCAGCGTGCTTGGCAAGGAGATCGAAGAGGTGCTGCCGGCCAGCCGCCTGCGCGAGGTGGTGGAAAGCGGCCAGCCAAGCATGCTCGACCTGATGGCCTTCGGCAGCGAACATTTCGTGGTCACCCGCATTCCCCTGCGCGACGAGGACGGCACCGCGGCCAGCACCCGGACGATGTCCAGTTGGCCCTGAGCGAGGATCTGCTGGCGGCCTTCGCCGGGTGAAGCCGAACGGCGCAGTAGGTGTGGCGGTCTATAGTTCTCAGTCCCTTCGCTCAACCCGCAAGGAGTTGTCATGAACAAGACCTACAACGTCGCCGTGCTGGTCGGCAGCCTGCGCCAGGCCTCGATCAATCGCAAACTGGCATTGGCCCTGATCGAACTCGCCCCGCCCTCGCTGCAGCTGAAGATCGTCGAGATCGGCGAGCTGCCGCTGTACAACGAAGACATCGACCAGGACAGCCCGCCCGCCGCCTATAGCGACTTCCGCAGCCAACTACAGGCGGCCGACGCCCTGCTGTTTGTCACCCCGGAGTACAACCGCTCGGTGCCGGCACCGATGAAGAACGCCATCGATGTCGGCTCGCGGCCCTACGGCAAGAGCGCCTTCAGCGGCAAACCCGGTGCCGTACTGAGCGCCTCACCGGGGGCCATCGGCGGCTTCGCGGCCAACCACCACCTGCGCCAGTCCATGGTCTTCCTCGACGTCCATATGATGCAGCAGCCGGAAGCCTACCTCGGCGGTGCCGGCAGTTTCTTCGGGGAGGACGGCAAGCTCGGCGACGGCATCAAACCGTTTCTGCAGAAGTTTATCGACGCCTATGCCGCCTGGGTGGCGCGGCATCTCTAGCAGGTGCCTAGGGGACCGGCGGCTGATGCAACTGCCCGGCCAATCGCTCGATGGCGGCGATGGTCTGGAGGATCTCGGCGTGGATATCCGGCGTGCCCAGGCAGGTCCTGTATGGGCGCGCACGGTACTCGCGAATTTCCGCCTCCAGCTGCAGGCGTGGATCGAACAGCCCTTCGGTGAGGGGTTGGAAGAGGGTCACAGGATGCTCCTTGCCGGTTACGCGCCGGCGTGACGATTGCGGTCAGGAGGCAGTAAGCAAAGGGGCACGGGGCCGTGATGGTGTTTCTTATGGTGAGCAGGCCCGCGGTGGGGTCCTGGTGCGCGCGCCAGCGTGAGCTGACGCGCTTAACAGTCCGCTGATTACCGGGGCGGGTCAAGCCATAGGCCGCCGGACGGTCAGCCCTGGCTTAGCAGCGGCGGCATCGGACAGTCGAGAATATCGGCCACCGCGCGCATCAACTCGGCCTCCTCGGCAGTGATCCGGCCGTCGTGTTCGATGCCCCGGGCCATGGCCTTGAGCAGTTGCGGCTTCTGCAGCGGCCACAGCTGACTCAGGCGGCCGAGGGCTGCTTCCAGCGCCTTGAGATCACTGCGCTCGGCCGCCAGCAACGGCACTGGTGCGAACGGCAACCCTGCGTAGGCGTGGGCGAAAGCGGCAGCCGCCGCGGCAGCATCCACCTCGCCGGCGCGGGCCAGGCAAGACAGCAGCACCGCGGTCTCATCGGCCAGGTCGGCCAGGTGATAACGGCCGACCTGGGTCCGCCCGGCCTCGACATTGCGCTCGATAATCCGCAGCAGGCTCCACTCCAGCAGCGCAACCTTGCCATCGGCCCGGATCAGCAGCGCCAGATTGCCCTTGAACGCGGCGAAGGCCTCCTTACCCAACTGCTTGAGTGCCGGCATGGCCAGGTCCAGCAGTGGCAGACGCAATCCCGGCTGCAGATGCCGCAACGGCTTACGCAGGGTCTGCAGCGCCGCCTCCACTTCCGCGGCGATATGTGGCTGCAACAGCTGCAGCTGGCGCGCGCAGGCGGCGCTGTCGTGGTCCAGCAGCAGACCGTAGATCAGCGCCTGGGCCGAGCTGCAATTGTGTGCGGCCTGGCTCAGCAAGGGGTCGAGACGCTGCAGTACGTCCCGGGCCTGGCTCAGGTGGGGGCCTCGGGGATCGCCGATGGCGCTTATCGCCTGCGCCGCCGCAGCCGGGGCGAACGCCGCGCCCGCGGGGCTCAGTCGCTGCAAGGCCTCATTCCAGCCCTGGGCGGCCGCGACCTGGGCCGGGGTGGCGGTGGAGCCCGCCAGGCTGAGTGCATCGACCTGCGGATAGCGGCCGTCCCAGCCAGGGCTAACGCGGCGAATCCGCTCGTCCAGCGGCGGATGGGTGGCGAGCAGCCCCTCCAGCGCCTGGCTGATGCCGGCGGCGAAATACATATGGCTAAACTCGGCGGCGTGCCCGGCCTGCAACTGCGAGCCATACAGGTTGCCGCCGATCTTCTTCAGCGCCCCGGCGATGCCGTCCGGGTTGCGGGTGAACTGCACCGCCGAGGCATCGGCGAGAAACTCGCGCTGGCGGCTGACTGCGGCCTTGATCAGGTTGCCGAAGAAGGTCCCCGCATAGCCCAGCAGCCACAGGCTCGCGCCGACGGCGAGGACCAGCGCCACTGAATTGTCGCGGCTCGACCGGCTCCGCGAGCGGCCGCTGCTGCGCAGCAGAAAACCACCGATCAGGCCGAGCAGGAGGATGCCGTGCAGCACGGCCACCAGGCGCGTGTTGAGGCGCATATCGCCATGAAAGACATGGCTGAATTCGTGGGCAATCACTCCCTGCAACTCCTCGCGCGACAGCAGGCTGATGGCCCCGCGGGTAATCCCGATCACCGCATCCTGGGGTGTCAGCCCGGCGGCGAAGGCATTGATCCCGGCATCGTCGAGCACATACACCGGCGGCACCGGGGTGCCCGAGGCGATGGCCATTTCCTCGACCACATTGAGCAGGCGACGCTCCTCGAAGTTCTGCGGGGCCAGGTTGATCAGCCGCCCGCCCAGGCGTTCGGCGACGGCCTGGCCGCCACGGTTCAGCTGCAGGCTCTTGTACAGGCTGCCAAGCAGCACCACGGCGATCACCGCCACGGCCACCATGGCCACCAGCGGACCACTGGGCAACAGGCTGCCCGGGCCATTGAGCAGACTGGCACTGTGGTTCTGCCCGAACAGCTGCCAGATCGCCCCCAGCACCAGGCTGGTCAGGGCAATCAGGCTGGCCACCGCCAGCACCAGCAGAATCAGCAGACGGCCGCTGATGCGCCGGGCACGGTCCTGTTGTTCGAAGAAATTCATCGCGCGATCCGTTGACTAAGGAGCACTGCCGCGCACTCGGCAGCAGCGCTAGAACGCCACCTTGGGCGCTTCCTGAATCGCCGCGCTATCGGCGAACTCCAGCAGACTGGCGTCCTGACCGTGACCGAAGGTGGCCGCCAGCAGCACCGGGGGGAATGCCTGCTTGTAAGTGTTGTAGGCCATCACCGCATCGTTGAAGGCCTGGCGGGCGAAGGCCACCTTGTTCTCGGTGCTGCTCAGCTCTTCGCTGAGCTGCTGCATATTGGCCGAGGCTTTGAGCTCCGGGTAGGCCTCCAGGGTCACGTTGAGGCGGCCCAGGGCGCTGTTCAGCAAGCCTTCCGCGCCGCCCAGCTGCGCCATGCTCTGGGCATTGCCGGGCTGCGCCGCGGCAGCCTTGAGGCCGCTGACCGCGTTGTTGCGCGCGGCAATCACCGCTTCCAGAGTCTCGCGCTCGTGGGCCATATAGCCCTTGGCGGTTTCCACCAGATTGGGGATCAGGTCATGGCGGCGCTTGAGCTGCACCTCGATCTGCGCGAAGCCGTTCTGGAAGCGATTGCGCAGCGCCACCAGCTGGTTGTAGACGCCGATCACATAAAAGATCAGGGCAACCACAACGGCCAGGACAATCAGGGCGGAGACGGACATGGGGAAATCCTTATCGGCATCTGGGAGATAAATCGATGGTAGCGGAAAACCCGCGCGGGGAATGTCCAGTGGCGCAAATGGCGGTCGCTGCGGCCAGGCCGGCAACGCCGCGACAGCCGGTCACTCGGCGAATAACCAGGACGCAGACGCATGCGGGGCCATAACGACTTATCCAGCAGGCTGATGGGGCGAAAAAACCCTTGGCAAAATAGACCGACCGGTCTATATATTCGCCCATGAAAAAGATCTCGACCCGCGACAAACTGATCACCGCCATGGCCGATGCCCTGCAACGCAAGGGCTTGCACGGCGTTGGCCTGAATGAACTGCTGGCGCAGGCCGGCGCACCCAAGGGCAGCCTCTACCACCACTTCCCCGGCGGCAAGAGCGAGCTGGCGGTGGCGGCCATCGAACATATCAGCCAGCGCATCGACGGCCTGTTCGCCCAGCTCTTTAGCCAGCAGGCCGATCCGCTCAAGGCGCTGCATCACTGGTTGCAGGGGGCGCTGCAGCAGCTGGAAAACAGCCAGTTCGAACGCGGCTGCCCGCTGGCCACCATCGCCCTGGAGAGCGGCCCCGAGGATGTGGAGATTCGCGCCGCCCTGCAGCGCAGCTTCGCCACGGTGCGCCAGGCCTTGAGCCAGCAATTGCATCAATACGGTTACCCCAGCGAGCAGGCCGATAACCTCGCCGCGCTGTTCGTCGCCCTTTACGAAGGTGGCCTGCTCCAGGCCCGCGTCGCCGGCAGCAGCGAACCTCTCAAGCGCGCCGCCGAAGCCCTGTTCAATCTGACCCGCAGCCAGCCCCCGCAAGGAGCCCGCGCATGAGTACTCCCAGCATTCTCAGCGAAACCCTGGAACTGCCGGCACTGGACGGCTACCCGCTGACCGCCACCCTCTATCACGCTCCCGTGCCGGTCGCGCAGCTGCTGATCGCCGGGGCCACCGGCGTGCCCCAGGGGTTCTATCGACGCTTCGCCGAATACGCCGCGCAGCGCGGCTACAGCACCCTGACCCTGGACTACCGCGGCGTCGGCCAGTCGAAACCGGCCAGCCTGCGCGGCTTCGACATGGACTACCTGGACTGGGCCCACCTCGACCTGGCCGCCGCCGTCGATCAGCACAGCCACCCCCAGCGCCCGCTGTATATGGTCGGTCATTCCTTCGGTGGGCATGCCTTCGGCCTGCTGCCCAACCACGCGCGGGTACAGGGTTTCTACACCTTCGGCACCGGTGCCGGCTGGCATGGCTGGATGCCCAGGGCCGAGCAGATCAGGGTGCTGGCCATGTGGCGGCTGATCGGCCCGCTGATGACCCGTGTTCAGGGCTATCTGGGCTGGAGTCGTCTGGGCATGGGCGAAGACCTGCCGCTGGGGGTGTACCGGCAGTGGAAACGCTGGTGCCGCTACCCACGCTACTTCTTCGAAGACCCGCAGATGCCCGGCCTGGCCGAGCGCTTCGCCCAGGTCGGCACGCCGATCATCGCCGCCAACGCCCTCGACGACCTGTGGGCACCGCCGGCCTCGCGCGATGCCTTTATGGCCGCCTACCGCGGCGCGCCCTACCAGGCCCGAACCATCGATTCCCATGCCAGCGGCCTGGGGGCCATCGGTCATATGGGTTACTTCCGCCCGGCCGCGCAGCAGTTGTGGGATGAAACCCTGGACTGGTTCGCCGCATTGCCGGCGCAGCACCAGGTCGCCTGAGCACAGCCACTTCATGGCACAAGCAGGAGCCAGCACCGAGGCCAGAGGAGCATTGATCGATGGGCATGATCCCGCCAGGCTTTACCCCGCTGTTCAGAAGCAGTCCCTTTCTCGACCTGCTGGGGCCAATCCATAACCAGCAGACCGATGCCGGCCTGGTCATCGGCCTGCGCGCCGAGGCCAAGCACTGCAACGCCCGCGGCCTGGTGCATGGCGGCGTACTGAGCAGCCTGGCCGACATTGCCCTGGGCTACAACACGGCGTTCGCCGAAGACCCGCCCACGCCAATGGTCACTGCCAGCCTGAGCATCGATTACGCCGGCGCGGCACGTCTGGGTGACTGGATAGAGGTTGCAACCGAGGTGCAGAAGGTCGGCAAGCGCCTGGCCTTCGCCAATTGCTACTTTGCCGTGGCGGGCGAACGTATCGCCCGCGCCAGTGCGGTATTCAGCGTGTTGCCCGGCAGCTAAGCCGTCTGCCGGGCGCAGAAAAAAGAAAACCCCGCGATTGCGGGGCTTTGCAGACTTGAGTCCTGACATCCATGATCCGCCGGCCATCCTGGCAGCTTCCAGCGTGTCCCTGTTGGCTAATCTGCGCTTCCTGCGCGACGTCCATGGGCAGCAGATTAGCCCTTTGCACCAACGTACCAACAGTGGCGATAAACGGCAGCATGTGTAAGCCATGGCTTACACATAAGCCTTCCCAGTCTAGGGTTGGCTATGTTTTGTGACGCAGGTCTTGCTAGACTGAAATTGTCTGACAAAAACAACAGACCGTTCTAGAAAACGACCAATGGGGCCACAGTATGCGTGCAGTTATTATTGCCCTCGGTTGCCTGGCAACCCTCTTCAGCCTACCCACCCTGGCCAACGGCCAGAACCAGATTGCCGGGACCAAGGCGGCCACCCGGATCTTCTGGAACCAGCTCTACAGCCAAGGCGGCACCTCGCTGTATTGCGGTCAAGCCTTCGCCGGCGAAAGCGGCCAGTTCAAGGCCAGTCCGATCTACAGCACTAAACAACTGAAAAGCGCCCTGCGCTGCATCACCGACCGCCAGTGCAAGATCATGAACCCGCGCTACGTCTATATTGCCGCCGACCTGCACAACCTCTACCCGGCCCTGAGCCCCGTCGAGCTGGCGCGGCGCAATGCGCAGTTCGGTGAACTGGACGACAGCCTGCCGAGCAAGTTCGCCGATATTGGCTGCGATATGAAAACCAGCTTCCAGCTGGTGGAGCCGCGCGATGAAGCCAAGGGCAATATCGCCCGGGCAATCTTCTATATGCATAGCGAGTACGGCCTGCCCATCGTCGGCCAGCTGCAGATGTACAAGAAGTGGCACCAGATGGACCCGCCGGATGCCGAAGAGCGCGCCCGCAACGACCGGATCGAGTCACTGCAAGGCACGCGCAACCGCTATATCGACGACCCTAGCTTGGCCGAGCAGCTTAACGGCAACTGAGCCGAAAAATCAGCGGCGACGATTAAGGGTCGAGCGCAGCTTGTAACGATCGCCCGGGTGAATCAGCCGGGCGTAGCTGATCAGATGCTCATCCGACCAGGTGCGGCGGATTACGCTCAGACAAGGCGCGGCGCGGTCTATCTCCAGCCAGGCAGCCACCTGTGCGTCCACCTGCACCGCCTCCACCACATGCTCGACATCGGAAATAGGGCAGCTGCTGACCAGCACTTCGTTGGGCGTCTGCCGGGAAAAATCACTGTCCAGGTAATGCGGCACCCAGCGCGGGTTGACGAAGCGGTCTTCCAGCTGGATCGGCACGCCATCCTCGCGGTGCACCAGGATGCTGTGGAACACCTCAGCCCCCAGACGCAACCCCAGGCGCAACGCCACCTCGTCATCCGCCGCCAGGGCCTCGCAGCGAATCACGTCATTGCTGTAGGCATGGCCACGGCCACGCACTTCCGTGGCGATATTCAGCACTTCATGCAGTGATGACTCGGCCTTGCGGTCGGTGACAAAGGTGCCCAGCCCCGCCTGGCGTATCAGATAACCCTTCTGCACCAGGTCGCGGATGGCCTTGTTGGCGGTCATCCGGCTGACAGAGAAATCCCGCGCCAGCTGCTCTTCGGCCGGGATCTGGTGATTGACCGGGTACGCGCCACTGTGGATGCGCTCCAGCAGAAACTCTTCAATCGCCTTGTAGCGCGGGGTTGTACTGCTCACTGCGGCTCCTTGGATATAAACCCGTGGGCGGATGATAGCCGGCATCAGCCTTGCCGCGTAGGGTGCGCCGTGCGCACCGCCCCGTCAGAGCGGCGTTGCGCAGGGTACAGCCGATGCTGCCTTCAGCCGTAGGGTGGACAACGCGAAGCCTGTCCACCAGTTCCCGGTGGAAAACGCTGCGCGGTTTTCCACCCTACGAATAGCCCATCCACAGACGGCAAAGGACGCCACTCACCCCAACGACGGCAACATGCCGTTCGGCAACAACGGACTCAGCACGCGCTTGGCGAGCAGAGCATTGGCGGCCTCGATATCCGGGGCGAAGAAGCGGTCTTCCACGTAGTAGGGCACCTGCGCACGCAGGGCCTGACGGGCCTGTTCCAGCAGCGGCGAGCTTTTCAGACCTTCGCGAAAGTCCAGGCCCTGGCAGGCCCCCAGCCATTCGATGGCCAGCACGCCGCGGGTGTTGGCGGCCATTTCCCACAGGCGCTTGCCGGCGGCCGGGGCCATGGACACGTGGTCTTCCTGATTGGCCGAGGTCGGCAGGCTGTCAACGCTGTGCGGATGGGCCAGGGCCTTGTTCTCGCTAGCCAATGCGGCGGCGGTGACCTGGGCGATCATAAAGCCGGAGTTGACCCCGCCATTGGCCACCAGAAACGGCGGCAGCTGCGACATATGCTTGTCCATCATCAACGAGGTGCGACGCTCGCTCAGCGCGCCGATTTCGGCGATGGCCAGGGCGATGTTGTCGGCAGCCATGGCCACCGGCTCGGCGTGGAAGTTGCCGCCGGAAATCACATCACCCTCAGCGGCGAACACCAGCGGATTGTCGGAGACCGCGTTGGCTTCCACCGCCAGTACCTCGGCGGCCTGACGCAGCTGAGTCAGGCAGGCACCCATCACCTGTGGCTGGCAGCGCAGCGAATACGGGTCCTGCACCTTGTCGCAGGCTTCGTGGGAACGCCCCACTTCGCTGCTGTCGCCGAGCAGGTGACGATAGATAGCGGCGGCATCAATCTGCCCACGCTGACCACGCGCAGCATGGATGCGCGCATCGAAAGGCGCACGCGAGCCCAAGGCAGCCTCGACGGTCAGGCCGCCGCAAACGCTGGCCGCCGCAAACAGGTCCTCGGCCTCGAACAAGCCGCGCAAGGCGTAGGCCGTGGACACCTGGGTGCCGTTGAGCAGGGCCAGTCCTTCCTTGGCCGCCAGGGTCATCGGCTGCAAACCAGCGATGGCCAGCGCCTCGGTTGCCGGCAGCCACTCACCGCGATAACGCGCCTGGCTTTCACCGAGCAGCACCAGCGACATATGCGCCAGCGGCGCGAGGTCGCCGGAGGCACCGACCGAACCCTTGAGCGGAATATGCGGATAGACCTGGGCGTTGATCAGAGCGATCAGCGCCTCGATCACCTTCAGGCGGATGCCGGAGAAGCCGCGCGACAGGCTGTTGACCTTGAGCAGCATGATCAGGCGCACCATGGCGTCGTCCAGCGGCGCACCGATGCCGGCGGCATGCGACAGCACCAGCGAGCGCTGGAGTTTTTCCAGATCCTCGTTGGCGATGCGGGTCGAGGCCAGCAGGCCGAAGCCGGTGTTGATGCCATAGGCGGTACGGCCTTCGGCAATGATGCCGTTGACGCAAGCCACACTGGCCTCGATGGCGGCGTGGGCGCTGGCGTCCAGCTGTAACTGCAGCGGAGCCTGATAGGCGGCGCGCAGCTGGGCCAGGGTCAGTTGACCGGGGGTCAGGGTAAACAGGCTCATGCGTTGGCTCCTTGGCTAGCGGCGATCATCGGCAGGTCGAGACCTTGCTCTTCGGCGCAGTCGATAGCAATTTCATAACCGGCATCGGCGTGACGCATCACCCCGGTGCCCGGGTCGTTGCGCAGCACGCGGCCGAGACGGGCGCGGGCTTCTGGCGTGCCGTCGGCGACGATCACCACGCCGGAATGCTGCGAGTAACCCATCCCGACGCCGCCGCCGTGGTGCAGCGACACCCAGGTCGCGCCGCCGGCGGTGTTCAGCAAAGCATTCAGCAGCGGCCAGTCGGACACGGCGTCGGAGCCGTCCTGCATGGACTCGGTTTCACGGTTGGGGCTGGCCACCGAGCCGGAGTCCAGATGATCGCGACCGATCACGATCGGTGCCTTCAACTCGCCGCTGGCGACCATGTCGTTGAAGGCTTGAGCCAGGCGTGCGCGGTCTTTCAGGCCAACCCAGCAGATCCGCGCCGGCAGGCCCTGGAAGCTGATGCGCTCACGGGCCATGTCCAGCCAGTTGTGCAGGTGGGCGTCGTCCGGGATCAGTTCCTTGACCTTGGCGTCGGTCTTGTAGATGTCCTCGGGGTCGCCGGACAGCGCCACCCAGCGGAACGGGCCGATGCCCTGGCAGAACAGTGGACGGATATAGGCCGGAACGAAACCGGGGAAGTCGAAGGCGTTATCGACGCCCTCCTCCTTCGCCATCTGGCGGATATTGTTGCCGTAGTCGAAGGTCGGTACGCCCATCTGCTGGAAGGCCAGCATGGCGCGCACGTGTAAGGCCATGGACTGCTTGGCGGCCTTGACCACCACAGCCTCCTCGGTCTTGCCGCGGGCCACGTATTCGTCCCAGCTCCAGCCAATTGGCAGGTAGCCGTGGCGCGGGTCGTGGGCGCTGGTCTGGTCGGTGACCATGTCCGGGCGCACGCCGCGCTTGACCAGCTCCGGCAGTATTTCGGCGGCGTTGCCACACAGGGCGATGGACACCGCCTTGCCTTCACGGCAGTACTTGTCGATACGCACCAGGGCGTCGTCCAGATCGCTGGCCTGCTCGTCGACGTAACGGGTCTTCAGGCGGAAATCGATACGGCTCTGCTGACACTCGATATTCAGCGAGCAGGCACCGGCCAGGGTCGCCGCCAGAGGCTGCGCGCCGCCCATGCCGCCGAGACCCGCGGTCAGCACCCACTTACCTTTGAGGTTGCCGCCGTAATGCTGGCGACCGGCCTCGACGAAGGTTTCATAGGTGCCCTGGACGATGCCCTGGCTGCCGATATAGATCCAGGAGCCTGCGGTCATCTGGCCGTACATGGCCAGGCCCTTGGCATCCAGTTCGTTGAAGTGCTCCCAGGTGGCCCAGTGCGGCACCAGGTTGGAGTTGGCCAGCAGCACCCGCGGCGCGTCCTTGTGGGTCTCGAACACGCCGACCGGCTTGCCAGACTGGATCAGCAAGGTCTGGTTGTCTTCCAGGCGAGTCAGCACCTCGACGATCTTGTCGAAGCACTCCCAGTTGCGCGCGGCGCGGCCGATGCCGCCATACACCACCAGCTCCTTGGTGTTCTCGGCCACTTCCGGGTCGAGGTTGTTCATCAGCATGCGCAGCGGCGCTTCGGTCAGCCAGCTCTTGGCGGTCAGCGTGGTGCCACGGGCGGCGCGGATTTCGGTGTCACGGTAAAGGCTCATTACTGGCCTCCTATTCTTGTTAGGTATGAGGTTCTGGATAAATTCAGGAGGTCAGGGTCAGCAGATGAATCAACCGCGCCGCGACCTTGGCGGTGCGGCTGTCGATGTCCTGCTCGGGGTTGAGTTCAGCCAGGTCCATCAGGCGCAACTTGCCGCTGTCGCGCACGGTTTCCAGCAGCGGTTCGAGCAGCGCCAGCGGCACACCTCGCGCTGCCGGGGCGCTGACGCCGGGGGCTTCGCAGGCCGGCAGCACATCGATATCGATGGTCAGATAGATCGCGTCGCAACCGGCGATAAAGGCCGACAGTTCGGCGCTGATGGCCGGCAAACTGCCTTCCCTGATCTCGCGGTCTTCACGCACCAGCACGTTCAACTCGGCGGCGCGCTGGAACAACGCGCGGGTGTTGCTCGCGCGACTGACGCCCAGGCAGGCATAGGTGAACGGCCAGCCACGGGCGGCGCACTGCTCGGCGATCTGGGCGAAAGGCGTGCCGGAAGAACGGGCGTGAGCCGGGTCGCGCAGATCGAAGTGCGCGTCGAAATTGATAATGCCTATACGCGGGGCGGCCATCCGTGGGGCGGCCATCCGCGGCGCAGCAGCGCCGGCCAGATGCTCGGCGATACCCTGCCAGCTGCCGAAGGCCACTTCATGGCCGCCACCCAGCACGATGGGCAGATGCCCGGCATCCAGCAGCGCGCAGACGTTATGGCCGAGACGCACCTGGGCGCTCTCCAGATCGCCATCGGCGCACAGCACATCACCGGCGTCATAGGCCGCGCCCTGGCGATGCCAGGCCAGATTGGCCAACGCTTTGCGCATCGCCAGCGGACCATTTACCGCGCCAACGCGGCCATGGTTGCGCCGCACCCCTTCGTCGCTGGCGAAACCGAGCAGGGCCACGCCGGGCTGGCTGTCGGCACTGATCGCCTGAATGCGCTGGTGCCAGCGCGGGCTGTCGGCTTCCGGGTCGACGCGGCCCTGCCAGAGCTCCATGGAGTTGCGATCAGCGTGCATGGGTATTGGCCTCTTTGCTGTAACTAATGACGCCGTTGAAGATGCGCTGACGCAGCCGCCCCGGCTGTATCGCGTAGGCCAGTTCGGCGGGTTGCTGTACATCCCACAGGCACAGGTCGGCGGGTGCCCCAACCTCGACCCGGCCGAGATCCGGGCGGCCGAGCGCTCGGGCGGCATGCGCGGTCATCCCGGCCAGGGCTTCGCGCGGGGTCAAACGGAACAGGGTGCAGGCCTGGTTAAGGATCAGGGTCGGAAAGCAGATCGGCGAGGTGCCGGGGTTGGCATCGCTGGCCAGGGCCATCGGCACGCCGTACTTACGCAGCAACACAATGGGCGGCAACTGGGTTTCACGCAGGGTATAAAAGGCCCCGGGCAGCAGCACGGCGACCGTGCCGGCGGCGGTCATGGCTTGCACCCCTGGCTCGTCGAGAAACTCGATATGGTCGGCCGAGAGGCCCCGATAGCGTGCGGCCAGGGCGCTGGCACCCTGATTGGACAGCTGCTCGGCGTGCACCTTGATCGGCAGGCCGTGGCGTTGCGCAGCCTTAAATACCAGCTCGCACTGCGCCGGGCTGAAGGCGATGTTTTCGCAGAACACATCCACCGCATCGACCAGACCTTCGGCAACGGCCGCCGGGATCATCTCGTTGCACACCAGGGAGATATAGCCATCGCTGTCGCCGGCGAACTCCGGCGGCAAGGCATGGGCACCGAGCAGGGTGGTGGTGATGCGCAACGGCAGCAACTCGCCAAGGCGGCGCGCAACGCGCAGCATCTTCAATTCATCGGCGGTGCTCAGGCCGTAGCCGGATTTGATTTCCAGGGTGGTCACACCGTCGTCCAGCAGTGCCTGCAAGCGCGGCAGGCTCTGCACCAGCAGCTCATCCTCGCTGGCGGCACGGGTGACGCGCACGGTACTGAGAATGCCGCCGCCGGCCTTGGCGATCTCGGCGTAGCTGGCACCCTCGAGGCGCTGCTCGAACTCGCCGGCGCGGTTGCCGGCGTACACCAGGTGGCTGTGGCAATCCACCAGCCCCGGGGTCATCACCCCGCCGCGCCCGGCCTCAATGGCCCCCTCGGCCAACGCCTCGGGAAACGCGCGGGTCGGCCACAAGCCCGCCACCTTGCCATCCGCCACCAGCAGATTGATCGGCTCGGCCAGCGTGGTCAGGCCATCAAAAAGACAGAGCTCGCGCCAAAGCAGGCGCGGGGCGGACGGGGACATGGGACTCTCCTTGAGCGAACTTGTATATACAATAGAATTCGACCATGCAGTCGTCAACCCCGTTCGTCAGCCAAAAATCACTGCCGCTCTATTACCGTCATATGCCCGCGCTAAGGCATAGGCACATAAACCACCGAAATAGGCGGCGCATGCTGGTCAACAACAAAGCCCAGCAGCAGACGAACGGCAAAGCTCGGCTCACAGCCTGTGTGCAGACATAACGCACAAATGTATATACATAAATAACAAACTGGATGAGCATCCGTATTATCAACAGCCACACGGCACGGGCCTGGAACCTTCCGACTGGCGTATAAGCGTTGGCGAGATTTGTAGGGTGCGCCATGCGCACCGCAGCAGCCTAAGGGACCCTGGTGCGCGCGGCGCACCCTACAACAGCAGGTGTGCGCGCCTTCAGCACCGAGGGGGCACAAAAAAGCCCCGGCTGTTTAGGCCGGGGCTTTGTTTACTGCAAACGCCGTTAGAACTGCGCGGCGTCCAGCAGGTACAGCGACTCGCTACCAGCCTTGACCGATGCAGTCAGCGAGTGAATACGCGGCAGCAGGCGGGCGAAGAAGAAACGCGCGGTGCCCAGTTTGCTCACGTAGAACTCGTCCTGATCCTGCTTGGCCAGTGCGGTGCGTGCCATCAAGGCCCACATGTAGGCGTAGGCGGTGTAACCGAACACCTGCAGGTACTCGACCGAGGCGGCACCGACTTCGTTCGGGTTGGCCTTGGCGCGTTCCAGCAGATCGCTGGTCATCAGTTCCAGGTTGGCGATGGCACCTTTCAGCGGCTCGATAAATTCGGCCAGGCTGCTGTCGGCGGAATCGGTGAAGGCCTTGATCTCTTCGGCGAAGTGCTTGTAGAACGCACCGCCGCTGCCAACCACTTTACGGCCGACCAGATCGAGCGCCTGGATACCGTTGGTGCCTTCGTAGATCTGGGTGATGCGGCAGTCGCGGATCAGCTGCTCCTGGCCCCACTCGCGGATAAAGCCGTGGCCGCCGAAGATCTGCTGGCCATGTACGGTGGTTTCCAGCGCCATATCGGTGAGGAAGGCCTTGGCCACCGGCGTCAGCAGGGCCACCAGCTCTTCCGCGCGCTTGCGGGTAGCGGCGTCTTCACTGTACTTGGCGGTGTCCAGTTGCATGGCCACGTAGCTGGAGAAGGCACGACCGCCCTCGTTCAGCGCCTTCATGGTCAGCAGCATGCGGCGCACGTCCGGGTGCACGATGATCGGGTCAGCGGCCTTGTCCTTGGCCACCGGGCCGGTCGGCGCGCGGCTCTGGATACGGTCGCGGGCGTATTCCACGGCGTTCTGGTAGCTGCGCTCGCCCAGGGACAGGCCCTGGATGCCAACGCCCAGGCGCTCGTAGTTCATCATGGTGAACATGGCGGCGAGGCCCTTGTTCGGCGCATCGACGATCCAGCCGGTGGCACCGTCGAAGTTCATCACGCAGGTGGCCGAGGCCTTGATGCCCATCTTGTGCTCGATGGAACCGCAGGACAGGCTGTTCTTCTCGCCCAGGGAACCGTCGGCGTTGACCATGATCTTCGGCACCAGGAACAGCGAGATGCCTTTCGGGCCCGCCGGGGCGTCCGGCAGCTTGGCCAGTACCAGGTGGATGATGTTTTCGGTGAGGTCGTGCTCACCACCGGTGATGAAGATCTTGGTACCGGAAATCTTGAAGCTGCCATCGGCCTGGGGCTCGGCCTTGGTGCGGATAATCCCTAAGTCGGTGCCGGCGTGCGGCTCGGTCAGGCACATGGAACCGGCCCAGACGCCCGAGTACATGTTCGGCAGGTATTTTTCTTTCAGCTCTTCGCTGGCGTGGGCGTTGATCGACAGGCAGGCACCGGCGGTCAGCATCGGGTACAGACCGAACGACAGGTTGGCCGAGTTGACCATTTCCTCGACCTGAGCCGAGATCGCCTTGGGCATGCCCATGCCGCCAAATACCGGATCACCACCGACGCCCACCCAGCCACCTTCGGCGTAGGTTTTGTAGGCATCTGGGAAGCCGGCCGGGGTTTTCACCGCGCCACCTTCCCAGGAGCAGCCTTCTTCGTCGCCGCTGCGGTTCAGCGGGGCGATCACGCCGCCGGTGACCTTGCCGGCTTCTTCGAGAATGGCCGCTGCAGTGTCTTCATCGACCACTTCAGCCAGGGCCGGCAACTGGGCCCACAGCTTGGAAACTTCAAACACTTCATTGAGCACGAAGCGCATATCGCGCAGGGGAGCTTTGTAGTCAGCCATGGGGCAATTCCTCGAACGAGCAGCAGATGTGAAGCAGTAGGTGTAAAGATGTGCGCCGAGTCTAACCGAACAACTTTTTAGACACATAGCGTCGCGTAGTGACCAGAAGGTCACCATTCGTTTGTTAGGCTAACGAGCGCCTTAATAACGGCAAAACCCGCCGGATGGCGGGCTTTGCCTGGGTTACAACCGCCTGTCAGAGGGCGAAGTGTTCGGCCGGCAAACGCATCAGGCATTCGCTGCCTGCCTCGGCACCGGCCAGGTGGGTGGCGGTGCGCGGCAACAGGCGCTTGAAGTAGAACTCGCAGGTGGCCAGCTTGGCCTGGTAGAACGCAGCATCAGCCGCGCCCGCCGCCAGCTTCTGCTCGGCCACCAGGGCCATGCGCAGCCAGAAGTACGCCAGGATGACGTAACCGGAGTACATCAGGTAATCCATCGACGCCGCACCGACTTCATCCGGGTTCTTCATCGCCGCCATGCCGATCTTCTGGGTCAGCGCGCCCCACTGCTGATTCAGCGTCGCCAGTTGAGCGACATAGCCCTTGAGCTGCGGGTGCTCGGCCTGGGCCTCACAGAACTTGTGGACGATCTTGGTAAAGCCGCGCAGCAGCTTGCCCTGGCTACCGAGCACCTTGCGCCCGAGCAGGTCGAGGGCCTGGATGCCGTTGGTGCCTTCATAGATAGGCGCGATGCGGCAGTCACGGACCAGCTGCTCCATGCCCCACTCGCGGATAAAACCGTGGCCGCCGAATACCTGCATGCCGTGGTTGGTCACCTCCAGGCCGGTCTCGGTCATAAAGGCTTTGCAGATCGGCGTGAGGAAGGCCAGCAGGTTCTCGGCCTCTTCACGCTGCTCGGCGCTGTCGCCGCGGTGCGCCTGATCGATCAGCTGCGCGGTGAAATAGGCCAGGGCACGGTTGCCTTCGTTGAACGCCTTCATGGTCAGCAGCATGCGCCGCACATCAGGGTGCACGATGATCGGGTCGGCGGCTTTATCCGGGGCCTTCGGCCCGGTCAGCGCGCGCATCTGCAGGCGCTCAGTGGCGTACTTGATCGCACCCTGGAAGCTGGTTTCACCCAGACACAGGCCCTGCATGCCGGTGCCCAGGCGTGCGTGGTTCATCATGGTGAACATGCAGTTGAGGCCCTTGTTGGCCTCGCCGATCAGGTAGCCGGTGGCGCTGTCGAAATTCATCACGCAGGTGGCCGAGGCCTTGATGCCCATCTTGTGTTCGATCGAGCCGCAGCTGACGCCATTGCGTGCGCCGGCCTGACCTTCAGCGTTGGGCAGGAACTTGGGCACGATAAACAGCGAGATGCCCTTGGTGCCGGCCGGCGCGTCGGGCAGTTTGGCCAGCACCAGATGCACGATGTTCTCGCTCATATCGTGCTCGCCGGCGGAGATAAAGATCTTGCTGCCGCTGACCGCGTAGCTGCCGTCGGCCTGGGGCACGGCGCGGGTCTTGATCAGGCCCAGGTCAGTGCCGCAGTGGGCTTCGGTCAGGCACATGGTGCCGGTCCAGCGACCTTCGGTGAGCTTGCTCAGGTAGGTCTGCTTCTGCGCTTGCGTGCCGTGGGCGTGAATCGCCGACATCGCGCCGTGGGTCAGGCCGGGGTACATGCCCCAGGAGGTGTTGCTCGCGCCGACCATTTCGCTGATCAGCAGACCAAGGGAATGCGGCAGCCCCTGGCCGCCGTAGGCCGGGTCCGCCGCCAGGCCATTCCAGCCGCCCTCAACGTACTGGGCAAAGGCTTCCTTGAAGCCCTTGGGTGTAGTCACCACACCGTCGTTGATCTGGCATTCCTCTTCATCACCGGAGCGATTCAACGGGGCCAGCACCTGCTCACAGAACTTCGCACCCTCGGCGAGGATTGCGCTGACCATATCCGGGGTGGCGTCGCTGGCCCCCATCGCGGCGTAGCCGGCTTGAAAGTCGAAGACCTCGTCGATCAGAAAGTGCATATCGCGCAGGGGGGCTTTGTACTCGGGCATGCTGGCATCTCCGTCAGCTAGAGCGTGGATTAGCCCTCTACGCTACGGCTCATACAGCGCACCAACAATCACAGTGCAGATGCTGAATACACTGCCATTAGCCGGCAGCCTCAGTTGCGCGAAGCTTCCAGCCTGACCGCCCCGCGCCGCTGGCCATGACTGCGCACGCAGTTACGCCCGGCGCTCTTGGCGTTATACAGCGCCTGGTCGGCAGCCTTGAGCACCTCTTCCGGGCTGCGCTGTTCCAGCCCGCGCTCGGCCACGCCCATGCTGACCGTCACCGACACCTGACTGGCCGCGCCGCCGGCCCGCCGCGTCCTGCCCTGCTTGTCGTCCTGCGGGCGCTGCTGCTTGTCGCGCAGCTGGATGCGGTAGGTCTCGATGACCTGGCGCACCACCTCAAGGTGCGGCAGGCACTCGTCGAGGGTCTTGCCGGGGAATACCAGGGTGAATTCCTCGCCGCCATAGCGGTAGGCCTTGCCCCCGCCGCCGATCTTGCGCAGCTGAGCGGCGACCAGGCGCAGCACCTGATCGCCGACATCGTGGCCGTGGGTGTCGTTGAATTTCTTGAAGTGATCGACGTCGGCCATGGCGATCACATAGCTGCGACCCAAGCGCTGCAGGCGTTCATTCAAGGCGCGCCGCCCCGGCAGGCCGGTGAGTTCGTCACGGAAGGCCATCTGATAAGCCTCATGCGCCACCGCGGCGACCAGGATCAACATGATCTGGCTGCTCATCACATTCAGCGCATTGGGCAGGATAAAGGTGTTCGGCAGCATCCACAGCAGCCCGCACAGCCCCAACAGCTGCGCCGCGTGCAGCGGCCGTGGCGCGCGCAGGTACTGCAGCGCCAGCAGAATCAGACCGAGGACAAATACCGGATAGGCCAGCTGGATCAACGCCAGCCACTCGACCTGCAGCGCCGGCCAGCGCACCAGCGACAACCAGTGCAGCAACGCCTCGGGAAAGCGCTGCGCCAGGCCCACCGCCACCGCACCAACCGCCAGCAGAACGGCGGCACGGGCGATCAGGTCCTGCAGCAGATGGGTGCGTTCCTGCCAGGCCGCATACAGGCTATAGAGCAGCGGCAGCAACAGGCTGCACAGATGGAAGATCAGCGCCGCATCGCTGCGCACCTGCCCCGTGGCGCGGAAATGATCGACCTGGGTATCCAGCAGAAAGTAGCCGAGGTACAGCGTCAGCAGCAGAAACACCTCGCGCTGACGGCCATACACCAAACAGAACGCGCCACCGAGCAACAGCAGCAGGGTGGGCAGCACATTGAACAGCGAGGTGAAGAACTCGCTCAGCACCGCCAGGCGCGCCAACAGCAAGCCGCCGAACAGAAGCAGCAGCGAAGGCAGAAAATGGCCAAAGCGCACAGCAGCAAAACGCGACAAGACGGGCTCCGCACGGCGGCGAAAAGTGGATAACGCCACGCAGTTTGCCTGTAACGAGCGCGTTGCGCACGGTACCTCGCAGGCAAATCGACAAGCTGTTTAAGACTGTTTATGTGCCCAAATAAAAAATTGTCTGCAACAGTTTTTTAACGTCGCGTAGCGACGGCCTGAAAGGCGGCTGCCAGGGATGGCCGGGCACAAAAGCGCCGGGAGCGCTTTTGCGCGCAAGCCCTGAAGGGGTGAAGCACATGGATGTGCTGAACATAAAGAAACTGTCTGGAGCAGTTGCTAACGTCGCGTAGCGACGGCCCGAAGGGTGACCGCCAGGGATGGCGGGCATAAAAAAACCGCCACCCCAAGGGACAGCGGTTTTTTAGACCTGGAAAGGACTAAGGCTTAGTAGCCCAGGGCGAAGTCTTCTTCGGCCATGTCCATCAGGTTGTTGGCACCAGACAGCATGGCTTCAACGTGCGCACGGGTGCGCGGCAGGATGCGCGCGAAGTAGAAGTTGGCGGTCTGCAACTTGGCCTTGTAGAAAGCCTCGTCTTCAGCGCCAGCAGCGATCTTCTCGGCAGCCAGGCGAGCCATGTCAGCCCAGAAGTAAGCCAGGCAGACGTAACCGGAGTACATCAGGTAATCCACCGAAGCGGCACCGACTTCTTCACGGTCTTTCATGGCAGCCATGCCCACTTTCATGGTGATGTCGCCCCACTCCTTGTTCAGCTTGGCCAGCGGTGCAACCAGCGCTTTGACAGCGTCGTTACCTTCGTTGGCCTGGCAGAACTTGTGCACGATCTTGGTGAAGCCTTTCAGCGCTTCGCCTTGAGTCTGCAGCACTTTACGGCCCAGCAGGTCGAGTGCCTGGATACCGGTGGTGCCTTCGTACAGCATGGAGATACGGCTGTCGCGAACGTTCTGCTCCATGCCCCACTCGGCGATAAAGCCGTGGCCGCCATAGATCTGTACGCCGTGGTTGGCCGCTTCGAAGCCAACTTCGGTCATGAAGGCTTTGGCGATCGGAGTGAGGAAAGCCAGCAGTGCGTCGGCTTGCTTCTTTTCAGCTTCGTCTTTGCTGTACTTGACGATGTCGACCTGCTTGGCGGTGAAGTACACCATCGCGCGGTTGCCTTCGGCGAAGGCCTTCATGGTCAGCAGCATGCGACGCACGTCCGGGTGGACAATGATCGGGTCGGCCGCTTTGTCCGGCGCTTTCGGGCCAGTTAGGGAACGCATCTGCAGACGCTCGCGAGCGTACTTCAGACCACCCTGGAAACCGATTTCGGCGTGAGCCAGACCTTGCAGTGCAGTACCCAGGCGAGCAGTGTTCATAAAGGTGAACATGCAGTTCAGACCTTTGTTGGCCGGGCCGATCAGGTAACCGGTAGCACCGTCGAAGTTCATCACGCAGGTGGCGTTACCGTGGATACCCATCTTGTGCTCGAGCGAGCCACAGGAAACGGCGTTGCGCGCACCGATGTTGCCGTCAGCGTTGACCGAGAACTTCGGCACGATAAACAGCGAGATGCCTTTGGTGCCTTGCGGCGCGTCGGGCAGGCGGGCCAGCACGATGTGGACGATGTTATCGGCCATGTCGTGTTCACCAGCGGAGATAAAGATCTTGGTACCGGAAACCTTGTACGAACCATCAGCCTGAGGCTCGGCCTTGGTACGCAGCATGCCCAGGTCGGTGCCGCAATGCGGTTCGGTCAGGCACATGGTGCCGGTCCACTCGCCGGATACCAGCTTGGTCAGGTAGGTGTGCTTCTGCTCGTCGGTGCCGTGCTCGGCGATGGTGTTCATCGCACCGTGCGACAGGCCCGGGTACATGCCCCAGGACCAGTTGGAGGAGCCAACCATTTCGCTCAGCACCAGACCCAGGGACTCGGGCAGGCCCTGGCCGCCATGGTCAACGTCGTGGGCCAGGCTCGGCCAGCCACCTTCAACGTACTGCTGATAGGCTTCTTTGAAGCCGGTAGGGGTTTTCACGCCTTCCGGGGACCAGGTGCAACCTTCGGTGTCACCTACACGATTCAGTGGCGACAGCACTTGCTCACAGAACTTGGCGCCTTCTTCAAGGATGGCGTCGACCATGTCCGGAGTAGCGTCCTGGCAGCCAGGCAGGCTCTGATAATGCGCTTCGTAGCCGAGCAGTTCGTCGCGTACGAAACGGATATCACGCAAGGGGGCCTTGTAATCAGGCATAGCGGTTAACCTCTGCGGTGGATTCTTAGTGTGTAGGTGACCGGATATTCGGTCGTTTTCGGGAGCAATCCCGGCGCTCGCATGCCCCTTGGCAATCGAGCGAATCAAACAAGCGTTTGAAACATACGTTTATGCCTATTTAATGTCAAGCACCCCGCCCTTCGATTATGCAAGCAGATCTATCGCCGGGGTCGCTTCGCCCAGGCCGCCGAGTTGCCGATACAGATCAAGACTAGGTGGCGCTGGCCGTTCTTGCCGGGACGATGCGGCGGATTCCTCCCGGTCGACCGCCTCCTCGCCCGGCTCTGCGTCCTCGGCGCTGGACTCGCGAGCTGACTGTGCTTCAGTGCGGCGCTGCTCGGCCAGTTCGACACGGGCCTGGGTCATCTGCGCCTGGGCCTGGGAGGCTACGCGCAGATCCTGGGCGGAAGGCTCCGCCGGGGCCAGGGCGGCGCGCAGAACGATTTCCATCTTGCGCAGGGTGGCTTCGGGATTGTTCGGCACCGCGCCCACATCAATGCTGACTTCGCCGCCCACGGCATAGCGCTTGCCATCCGGGCCACGCGTAAAGGTGTAGGTCGGCGCACCAGCGTAGCTTCCGCCCACTGCCGAATGGGCCTGTTCATGGGCGCGCACCTCCTGGTCGCGGCCCACCAGCTTGGCGATTTCCAGTTGCTCGAGGCGCTCCTGCTGCGGGCTGGGTTCACCTGCGCGGCTTTTGCCTTTATCGGCATTGGCCGCGGAGTCGGCGGGCTTATCGGCTTCTTCACGGGCAGATGCCGATTGCTCATCGGCCAGGGGCTGAGCAGCGCTTACCTGCGTCTGGGCGGCGCGGCTGCTATCAGTGGCGGTTTCGGGAGGACCCGCGGGCGTGGCAGGGCGGGCCGGCAGTGGGGCTGCTGCTGGCGCGAAATAGGACGATGCGCCGCCAATCTGCATGTATCACTCCTCGCCCCACGCACCGATCAACAGGATTGCCCTGAACCGGCCGAGGCAAGTGACTCAGGCGCGGGTATCGATCAGGGTGCCCAGCACTTCATCGGCCGTTTTCACCAGCTTGGCCCCGGCGGCTGCCTCGTTCTGGCCCTGACGCAGCGCCACCAGGCTTTCCGCCAGATCGGGACGCGACTGCTCGGCCGAGCTGGGCGCGGGGTTGACCTGATTGGCCGGCGGCGTGGAGCTTGGCTGCAGCGGTGGCGTGGCGGCATTGCTGGCAATATCGGCCGCGGCCTGGTCGACCCGGCGCTGGCCAGATTGAATGGTACTGATGCCCGAATTGAAGGCGTTCCCCGAAATTTCCATGCCCAGACTCCTGCGATCACAACACACTGACATTCTGCATTGAAGCAGATGCGGCTGGAAAAACGTACAAGCAAAAGGCTATGGCAGTAAGCCCGCTTATAGCGCGAGGTCCAGAATGTCCAGGTTCAGATAGTCGGAAACAGCGGCCGGCGTGGCCTGCTCCAGGCGCGGTACATAGCCCAGACAGGGTGCCGGCAGGCGCTCGGCCAGAGTCGCCAGATTGTCGTGTAGCCGCGAGGTGTGCGGGTCGACCAGATTGGCCACCCAGCCGGCCAGGGGCAGACCATCACGGATAATGGCTTCGGCCGTGAGCACAGCCTGATTGATGCAGCCCAGACGCACCCCGACCACCAGAATCACCGGCAACTGCAGCGCTATCGCCAGGTCCGAGAGTGTCGCCTGCCCGGCCAGGGGCACCCGCCAGCCGCCCGCACCTTCGACCAGGGTCAGGTCCGCTTGCTTATCCAGAATCGCCTGCACCGGCCCTTGCAGCGCTGCAACATCCAGCATTACACCGGCTTCGCGGGCGGCCAGGTGCGGAGCGATGGCCGGCTCGAATGCCAGCGGATTGACCTCTTCATAACGCAGCGCCAGGGTGCATTCGCCCAGCAGCGCCAGGGCATCATCATTGCGCAGGCCATCCGCCGTGCGCACGCAGCCGGAAGCCACCGGCTTGGCCGCCGCGGTGGACAGCCCGGCCAGCCGCGCCGCATGCAGCAGGCCGGCGGCGATGGTGGTTTTACCGATTTCAGTGTCGGTACCGGTGACGAAAAAGGCGGCGCTCATAGCAACTCCATCGCGACAGGTTTTGCCGGCTCTGTAGCCAGGGTCGGGGTATCGATGCCGGTAATGAAAAAAGCAGCGCTCATCTAGGAAATGTCCTTACGCAGTACGCCGTAGACCACCTGATAGGTCGCCGGCAGGCCTCGGGGCTGGCGGAACCGCTCATAGGCATTGAGCAGCGCCAGCATCCGCGCGCGCCCGGTCAAACCACCCGGCCGGCCGGGGTTGAGGTTGTGGGCACCCAGGGCTTTCAGCTCATGGGTCAGGCTGCGTACGTCCGGGTAGTACAGGGTTTCCGGGGCGGTCTGCAGACTCAGACGCGTCAGGCCGCTGCCGTCGCACAGGCGCTGATAATCCTCGAAGTGGCGAAAGCGATTGACGTGAACAAAGCCATCCACCGCCTGCCAGCTGTCACGCAGCTCCTGCAGGGTGCCGACACACAGACTGCTAAAGGCCAGCACGCCACCCGGCTTGAGCACGCGTTCGGCTTCGCTCAGTACGGCGGAAAAATCTGCACACCACTGCAAGGCCAGGCTGGAAAACAGCAGGTCGCAGGATGCATCGCGCAGCGGCAGGCGCTCGGCATCGCCGGCAATAAACTGTTGCGCGCCGCCCAGTGGCCGGGCGTGGCGCAGCATGCCTTCGGCGATATCCAGGGCCACGCCCTGGCTGGCCGGAAAACGTTCGCCCAGGGCGCGGCTGAAATGGCCAGTGCCGCAGCCCAGATCCAGCCAGCGTTCAGGAGTAATGGCAGCGGGCAACCGGGCCAGCAACTGCTGGCCGACACTGCGCTGCAAGGCCGCGACACTGTCATAGCTTTGCGCCGCGCGGGAGAACGAGGCGGCCACCTGGCGTTTGTCCGGCAGGCCGCCAGCCTGAAAGGCTTCACTCATTGGCTGGCCTCGACGTAGGGTGCGCCGTGCGCACCATAGATCCACCACACACGCAGGGTGCTGCCATAATGGAGATTGATGCGGTGCGCACGGC
>Ga0209343_10001822_pt1 | contig 28355 bp, 36 predicted proteins | sample RifCSPlowO2_02_FD_184026 | JGI IMG/M metagenome (GOLD analysis project Ga0209343, IMG submission 184026) | Groundwater microbial communities from Rifle, Colorado - Rifle CSP2_plank lowO2_0.2 (SPAdes) (version 2) | ecosystem: Environmental > Aquatic > Deep subsurface > Groundwater | place... | reverse complement strand
ATATTGTTTCATCACGCTGGCCAAACGTACGTCGCCAGTGTGGGTACTTGAGGGTGATATCCGTGGCTGCTTTGATAACTTTAGCCACGAATGGATGCTCAAGAACATACCGATGGATAAGACGATCCTGCGGCGATGGCTTCAGGCTGGGTTTATCGATGAAGGAACTCTGTTTGCGACGCAGGCCGGTACCCCGCAGGGGGGAATCATTACTCCGCGTACGATCTTGCATACTTTGCTCCCCCGCTTGTGAATCCGGCGAGCCCTCGCCGGCATTGAACCCCGGATCCGGGTCGACCCGAAAGACGACGATGATTTCTTCTTTGTGGATCTCTATGCGTTTTACCAGCGCGCGGATGATCTCCCGTTTCGTGGCGAAGTCGATCGTGCTCAATCGGCCATTGACGGCGGCGGCAAATTCTTCGAGACGATTGATCACGAGAAACAGCTCGAATTGTCCTGCCTCATGGCGCCGGGACTCTTCGATCTGATGATCAATCTGTTCGAGCTTGATCTTCAGCTGCCGAATCTTCGGATCGAAGTCCGCTTTATCGATCACCCCTTCCGCATAGCTGTCAATGAGCCGTGACTTGCCTTTCTCCAGATGGAGCTTCTGTCTCTCCAGCGCCGCCGTATCGGCATTCTCCCTTTCGGTCTGCTCGAGAACGTCCAGGCGGCGTTGGTACTCGGTCTTCAGTCGGTCAGGATGGGCCAGCAGCGCGACGACTTGCTGCCACACGAGCTCGTCGAGCCGCTCGGTCCGCACCTGTTGATTGTCGCAGAGGCGTGCGCCGCCGAAGCGGTAGGCGTCGGTTCCAATGCAACGATAATAGGCATAGTGCTGGCGGCCCTTGCCCGCCGCTTTACTGACCTTTTTGCCGTAATAGGCGTAATGACACTGGCCGCAGACGGTCAGGCCCTGCAGTAGATAGACGGCGCCGTGGCGGCGTTGCCGCGCCGACTTGCGATTCTCGTCGAGTTGCTCCTGAACGGCCAGAAACAACGCCTCGTTGATGATCGCCGGCACCGGGATTTCGATCCAGCCGCTCGGCTCGGTGCGCACCGCGGAATAGCCTTTCTTGGGCGTGTCGGCGCTGTGGCGCGGTGCGCGCACGCGGGGCAAGGGATCGCGCGCCTGCGTCTTGCCAAAGGCCGCTCGGCCCATATAGGCCGGATTCTGCAGCATCCCCCACACGACGCTGCGGTCCCAGTGTGGTTTGCCCGATGCAGTCGGGACGCCCGCCTCGGCAAGACGCCGCACCACTTCACCGATGCTCAGACGCTCGACACCAATCCAGGCAAAGATCTGTCTCACCGTCGCCGCTTGTGACAGGTCGATCACATACTGCGCCGGCGTGCCATCGGCTTGCTTGCGGATGTAGCGATAGCCATAGGGCGCCGTCGAGAGCACATTGACACTGCCGCGCTTCGCGCCATGAAGCTTGCCGCGACGATTGCGCTCCATGATCTTGGCGCGCTCGTATTCAGCGATCATGCCCTGCATCTGCAGCAACAGCGCCTCTTCCGGGGTCGCGCCGATGGCGTGATTGAGGAACACGACCTCGACGCCGCACGCCGATAGTTCCTCGATGAGGAGAACCTGGTGCGCGTACTTTCGCGATAGGCGGTCCGGTGACAGCACGTAGAGACGCTCGATCAAGCCGAGTGCCGCGCGATCCCTCAGCCGTTCTAATTGCGGGCGAATCAGCGTGGCGCCACTGACACCCGCATCGATAAAGCGCATGTCCTCGGCGATCTGCTCGCCATCGGCCGCAATGCGCTCCTTCAACGCGGAAATCTGACTTTCGATCGTGCCGCTTTTGGCTTGTTGATCCGAAGACACGCGGGCATACAGCGCCACCATCCGGGTATCGCTCATCGCCCACCCCGCTTCGAGTTCGCGCGGTTTGTCGCTGCAGGCTGGGATCTCGATGGCGCCGACGTGGTACGTGCGCCCGTCGGCTTCAGCTGCTCATAGACCCGCTCCAACTGCTCGGCGGAGAATCGATTCGGCTCGAAAGCCAGGCGAACGCGCCAGTTGCGCGGCTGTCGGGTCATGGCTGAGGCTCCCCGTCGGTGGAGGTGACGACATCGATGACGAGGGTAATCCCGACATCCGGACATCCCGCAAACCCGGGGCCCAGGCAATCCCGGCTAATGCGCAAGCCCCATTTTACTCGAGAGTTTGCTCTATTGTTTCCGCTGTTATTTCGCCGGTGATCGCAAACATGGCGTTAGACGGACTGGAAGCGGCAGTACATGCAAGCGTGGGACCGACGAAACGCGCGCGCGAAAGGTCCAAGATAAACGTCGTCAGATATGCTGATGATTTTGTTGTGACTGGAATTTCGAAAGAAATTCTAGAGCACAGCGTTCTCCCGGCGGTCAGGCGGTTCATGGCCATCCGGGGACTGGAACTCTCGGAAGAGAAAACCAAGATCACCCACATTGCTGAGGGTTTTGATTTCCTTGGGCAGAACGTACGCAAGTACCAGGGTAAGCTGCTCATCAAACCGGCCAACAAGAGCGTGAAGGCGCTCCTGGACAAGGTTAGGGAAATCGTAAAGAGCAACAAGAGTGCCACACAGGCGAACCTGATCCTACAGCTCAACCCGATCATTCGTGGCTGGGCGATGTATCACCGCCATGTGGTCTCCAAGTCTCTTTTCTCATCGATAGATGCTCAAATTTGGCGTCTCTTATGGACCTGGGCCCTGCGTCGGCATCCCAATAAAGGCGCAGGCTGGGTAAGACAGAGGTACTTCCACACAGCGGGGTACCAAAAACTGGGTATTTGCAGCGCAAACCAAAGCTGGAGGTATTGTCCAACGACGGTGGCTTTTTCGCGCTTCGACGATTTCAATCGTTCGGCACGTCAAAATACGCGGTGCGGCTAATCCCTTTGATCCTACGTGGTCGTCTTACTTTGCCCGACGTCGAGCCGCGATGGACGTTGATTAATTGCCCGGTACCAGACGATGGTGCTGTTGAACGGCTTGAGCCGGATGAGGGGCGACTCTCATGTCCGGTTCTTAGGGGACGGCGGCGCAGTAATGCGCTGCTGTTACCCGACAAAAACCAACGTAAGCCCTACCAGCACCGCTTCCGACTGCAAGGGTAGCAGCGTGGCGGCGGCCAATGCCGTCAGGAGCATGCCGAGATAGCTGGATAGTTCCAACACGTAACACAGCCCTAAGCGCTCAACCCGATCCAGCCATGGGCACCGACGTATATCCCCACACCGATGATCAACACACTGGACAGGTAAGGGGCGCGACGCGCCACAGCGCCAAGCCAGGGCCAGCGATTGGAGGCCTGGCGAGCGCCGATAGCGGCGGCAGCACCAACGGTGACCAGGGTGATGGCCAGACCAATGCTGAAGCACAACACCAGCACGGCTCCCAGCGCGACTTCCTTCACTTGCAGGCAGAGCAGCAGCACGGTGATCGCTGCCGGGCAGGGAATCAGCCCGCCCGTCAGACCGAACATGATGATCTGGCCAGTGGTGACATTACGGTTGCTGAAGCGCTTGCGGATGTCGTTGGCATGCGCACGCTCATGGGCATCCTGGTAGCCCTCCAGCGACAACTCCAGTTCCTCCAGCTCGGTGTGATCATGACCGTGGCTGTGCTCGCAAAACTCCAGGCCATAGTCGTGAGAATGACCGGCATGGCCCAGGCTCAGGCGTGCGGTGAACTCATGGGGCTCGGGAATCTCGTCCAGTGATTCTAGGTAGTCACCTCGGCCTACGAAGCGAAACTGCTGGGCCAGTCCATCGAGGCGAGTTGTCAGCAGGCTCACTTCAGCAGCCGGCCAGGCATGGCCACTCAAGGCCTTCAGTCGCCAGCGCGGGGGAACGCCTTCTTCGAAAATCGAAAGTTCGATACGTCCGTGCCCGGTATCGATGCGGTGCGTTTCATCATGGTGATGGTCGTGCTGATGCTCATCCCCTCCTCGAAACGCCACATCTGTTCGCCCCGCCAGGTGCGCCAAAGCATCCACAGGGCGATGGTGATAATGATGGCGGCAGACGCGAGCTGGAAATAAGGCTCGGTGGTTTCGGCATCCAGGTTCTGTCCCAGGTACATACCGGCCATTGCCACCAGCCAGACTACGGCTGTGTGCGAAAGCGTTGCGGCAAGTCCAAGCAGAACAGCCTGCTTCACCGTGCCACGAATGGCCACGATAAACGCCGCCATCATGGTTTTCGAATGCCCCGGCTCCAGGCCGTGCAAGGCACCTAGCAGGATGGCACTAGGGAAGTACAGCCAGGCCTGCGAGGCCCCCTGTTGCAGCAGTTCGGCGAAGCTCGACATGGGAAGAGGCCTAGAGGTACTTGGTGATTTGCTTGAAATCTTCGAGTGATGCGCGCTCGCCTGTCGCGAGTGCTTCGACGGTGTGTTCCAGGCAGTGGTCGATATGATCTTGGATAAGCACACGCTTGGCTTGGCAGACGGCTTTTTCCACGGCATGCAGTTGCTGAGCGATGTCTACGCAGGCCCGACTGTCTTCGATCATGCTGACGATGCTGCGCAGGTGGCCCTCCGCACGCTTCAACCTTTTGATGATATCGCTATGACTTTGGTGCTGGTGGCCGTGTTCGTGATCGCTCATGCCTTGAGTCTCATGCGTCGATGAATTACGCTCGCATGCTATCCCCCTGGGGGGGATATGGTCAAACCGACCACCCCTCCAGAAAAGCCAACCGCCTAGGCATTGAAAGAACCACAACATGCTCAGCAACCCCATCAGCACCAAGGTGATTTTTGCCCTTGCTCTCGCCATCCTGATGGCCTGGGCTGGGCATACCTCTGCGCTGTTTATGGGGTCGAGTCAGCCAGCCTGGAGTGGTAATGACGGTGCTCGTTCGCATGCGCACGGCGACGGCGCATTTGCTTGCGCGGCATGCGCGGATCACTACCATTCCTCGCTGACAGCCGACCATGTGCACGAAACACCGCACCTGACCACGTTGCTCAGCATCAGCACGCAGCCAGAGCGTGCGCAGCCGATAGAAGCCCCTCGTTACTCCATTCCCCCAAGCCCGATCTTTCTGATCGAACGGCCACCACGCCCCACATTCGTGCTCTGACACAGGCCGCTGTGCGGCCCAAGACCACTGCAATTTAGGACTCAACTATGCATTCGCTATCTATGAGCGCAATGGACGCATCTGTCGTGCGTCCGAATCGCTCGTTACTACTGTTGCTGCTGTTCACGGCATTGCTGTTTCTCGGCATGCCTGACGCGCTGGCCCACGCTGTTGCCGAGGGCGACAAGGGCTTTATCCAGGAAAGCTCCGGGGTGATGTTGCTGCCGTTCATCTATTTGGGCGCGAAACACATGATGACCGGGTACGACCACCTGCTGTTCCTCTTCGGGGTGATCTTCTTTCTCTATCGTCTGAAGGATGTGGGTCTCTACGTCACGCTGTTCGCGGTGGGCCACTCGGTCACTTTGCTGCTGGGCGTGCTGACGGAAATCAGCATCAGCTCCTACGTGATTGACGCCATCATCGGTTTCTCGGTGGTGTACAAGGCGCTGGATAACCTGGGCGCATTCCAGCGCTGGTTCGGCCACCAGCCGAACACCAAAGCGGCCACGCTGATCTTCGGCTTGCTGCATGGCTTTGGTCTGGCGACCAAGATCCAGGAGTACGATATATCGGCAGATGGCCTGATCGCTAATCTGATTGCCTTCAACGTCGGCGTCGAAATCGGCCAGCTCCTGGCCCTCAGCGCCATTCTGATTGTCATGGGCTACTTGCGGCGCACCGCCAGCTTCTGGCGTCATGCCTACACCGCTAACGTCGCCATGATGAGCGCCGGTTTCCTGTTGATGGGTTACCAGCTCACCGGCCTGATCGTCTCTCAGTAAGGAATTCTCACTATGTTCAATACCAAGCTTCCGACCATCAACGAATTGCCTACCAGCCGTCAACTGCTGCGCTCGACCGTGATCGCAATAGGCGTAGCAGCTGCATTGCTGACCACAGTTGTCATGCCATCGGAATATGCCATCGACCCAACGGGCGTTGGCCGCGTACTCGGTCTGACTCAAATGGGTGAACTGAAGGAAACCCTGGCAGAAGAAGCAGCAGCCGATGCAGCCGCTCAATCGGCTGTTGCAAACCCTACTCCAGCCCCCATTCCTGTGCAGCAGGCCCCTCAGCTACAGGTCGCAGCAGCGCCTGCAGTAGAAACTGTAGTGGAGCCGAAACCTGCACTGAAATCCGATGAGGTGACTGTCACGCTTAAGCCGGGCGAAGCCAGTGAAATCAAACTGGAAATGCTGGACAAGGCCACCGTCAGCTACGAGTGGACAACCAATGGTGTTCCGGTCAACCACGATACGCACGGCGAGCCCTATAACGGCCCTAACGGCTATTTCCATAGTTACAGCAAAGGCCAGCAGGTGAAGGGTGATAAAGGTGAGTTCACCGCGATTTTTGACGGCACGCACGGTTGGTTCTGGCGCAACCGCAGCAAAAGCGACGTGACCATCACGCTGAAAACCGAAGGTGAATACCTGAGCGTCAAACGAGTGATCTAAGAAAATGCGCCCCCTCTCGCCACGCGGCGAGAGGGGCTTAAATAATCATTATTTCTAAAGGATTAAGCGATGAAAACTACAGCTACGCTGGGACGATCCCTGTTGATGGTATGCCTGCTAGGTTTGCTGGCGGCATGTGGGGGCGGCGAGCAACAAACTCAGTCCGAGATTGAAAGCCACGGCCATGTTCATGACTAACCGGGGCGGTGATACACCGTTGGTGTGATCAATTTGAGCTTATTTGCTCATGCGCCAATTTCGGGTTAGTTACATCAAGCAGAAACCAAGGGTAATCCTCTGGTTTCTGCGTAGGTGTCCAGCTCGACAAGTAAGTCATTAACTAGACCCAGGGGCATACACGAGTTAATAACTCACCGCAAATACTTATATGCCATAGGTTTGGCTATCCGAGGCTTAACATGCTGAAAATCCTTGCCAACCGAACCTATCGGCATCTCTTTCTCGCCCAAGTCATTGCGCTTGTTGGAACTGGATTAGCCACTGTCGCACTTGGGTTGCTTGCCTATGAGCTTGCGGGTGCCCAGGCCGGGGCCGTCCTCGGTACTGCGTTGGCGATTAAAATGATCGCCTACATTGGCGTCGCCCCGGTGGCGGCGGCCTTCGCGGAACGTCTACCGCGGCGCGCGATGCTCGTCTCGCTGGACTTGGTGCGGGCGCTGGTCGCGCTGGCCCTGCCTTTTGTATCGGAAGTCTGGCAAGTCTATGTACTGATTTTCGTACTGCAGTCCGCCTCAGCAGCATTCACCCCGACTTTCCAGGCAACCATTCCAGACGTGCTCCCTGATGAAGAGGATTACACCCGCGCCCTGTCTCTATCTCGCCTGGCATATGATCTGGAAAGTGTCGCCAGCCCTATGCTCGCTGCCGCATTGCTGACAGTGATCAGTTTCCACAATCTATTCGGGGGAACCGTCATTGGCTTTCTCGCGTCAGCGGCTCTGGTCGCTTCGGTGTTGTTGCCAAAGGCGAAACAGACGCCTCGGCGCAGCATTTATGATCGAACAACCCGCGGCTTGCGCATATTCCTGGCCACGCCGCGCCTGCGTGGCTTGCTGGCTCTCAACGTGGCTGTTGCTGCCGCCAGCGCCATGGTGATTGTTAATACCGTGGTGCTCGTGCAGTCCCGTTTCGGCTTGCCCCAGAGTGCCACTGCGTGGGCACTTGCGGCCTTCGGGGGCGGGTCAATGATTGCAGCGCTGGCGTTGCCCCGGCTGCTCAAGAACATCAAGGATCGAAGTGCCATGCTATGCGGAGGAGGGATACTGGTGGCTGGCTTGATCGCCGGTATCAGCCTGCCCAACTATAGCTTCCTGCTGCCATTGTGGGTGGTTCTCGGTGTGGGCTATTCGCTGGCACAGACCCCCAGCGGGCGGCTGTTGCGCCGATCCTCGCATGCGGAAGATCGCCCGGCGCTCTTCGCCGCGCAGTTTGCTCTATCGCATGCCTGCTGGTTGATCACCTACCCAGTGGCAGGTTGGGTTGGTGCCAATTTTGGTCTTACTGCTGCTTTCGCGGGGCTCGCTATCTTGGCCGGACTGGCGATGCTGGTAAGCATGAGGATCTGGCATCCGAGCCATGATCAAGAGCCCCTTGAGCACAGTCATGAGAACCTGCCAGAAAACCATCCCCATCTTGAAGGTAGCAGCGCTGATCGGCGTCACGAACACATCTTCATCATCGATGATGAGCATCGCTGCTGGCCTGACCGATAAATCGTGCAGGACCGTGGATGAGCAGATATAGTGCAAACGGTGGCTCACACGAGCCCGATTGCTGCGGTCAAATGAGCGACTGTGCTTAAGATCTTTCTTGTTCCTTCTGCCACGCCAGGTACGTGTTCGCAGGCGGGCGTTGGCGGAAGTATCGCTGCAGCCCATCGAACAACGAATTGGCCAATGCTTGCTGATGGCGTGTACTGACTAGCTTCTGGCAGTCCTGCATGTTGGAGATGAAGCCAGTTTCAACCAGGATTGACGGCACGTCTGGTGACTTGAGGACAGCAAAGCCGGCCTGCTCCACACGCTTCTGATGCAGCCTAGTGATGTTCGCTAAACTGCCTAGCACTGTTCGGCCTAGGTCTAGGCTCGCCGCAACGGTAGCGCTCATCGACATGTCAAGAATGACTCCCGCCAGTACGGGGTCTTTATCCTTGAGAATGAGGCTGGGCGGCGCGTCAGGTCATGCACAACGGGATGAAAGCGTTTCGCTAAGCCGTGACCGACGATTTCGCTAAGTCGTGACCGCCTGTTTCGGAACAGGCTGGAAATCGGTCACGTTGATAGCGAAATGAGCGGTCACGCGTTAGCGAAATGGCCGGTCACAATCTACCGAAACAACCGGTCACGACGGGCCGAAATACGCACTCAACTATGCATTCGCTATCTATGGGCGCAATGGACGCATCTGCCGTACGCCCGAATCGCTTGTTACTACTGTTGCTGTTGTTCACGGCATTGCTGTTTCTCGGCATGCCTGACGCACTGGCCCACGCTGTTGCCGAGGGCGACAAGGGCTTTATCCAGGAAAGCTCCGGGGTGATGGTGCTGCCGTTCATCTACCTGGGCGCCAAGCACATGATCACCGGCTACGACCACCTGCTGTTCCTCTTCGGGGTGATCTTCTTCCTCTACCGCCTGAAGGACGTGGGGCTCTACGTCACCCTGTTTGCCGTGGGCCACACCGTTACGCTGCTGCTGGGCGTACTAGCGGAAATCAGCATCAGCTCCTATGTGATCGACGCCATCATCGGTTTCTCGGTGGTGTACAAGGCGTTGGATAACCTGGGCGCATACCAGCGTTGGTTTGGCCATCAGCCGAACACCAAAGCGGCCACGCTGATCTTCGGCTTGCTGCATGGCTTTGGCCTGGCGACCAAGATTCAGGAATACGAAATCTCGGCAGATGGCTTGATCGCCAACTTGGTCGCCTTCAACGTCGGCGTCGAAATCGGCCAGCTCCTGGCCCTGAGTGCCATTCTGATTGTCATGGGCTACTGGCGGCGCACCGCCAGCTTCTGGCGCCATGCCTTCACCGCCAACGTCGCCATGATGAGCGCCGGTTTCCTCTTGATGGGTTACCAGCTCACCGGCTTGATCGTGTCTTAATAAAGAATTCTCAGCATGTTCAATACCAAACTTCCGACCCACAGCGAATTGCCGACCAGCCGCCAACTGCTGCGCTCCACCGTGATCGCCGTAGGTGTTGCCGCTGCCTTGCTGGTCACCGTGGTTATGCCGTCGGAGTACGCCATCGATCCAACAGGCGCTGGCCGCGCACTCGGCCTGACCCAGATGGGTGAAATTAAGAAAACTCTGGCCGAAGAGGCGGCGGCTGATGCGGCGGTGCAACCGGCTGCGGCCCCGGTCGTACAAGCCCCCGCGCCTGCTGAGCCGGCACCTCAAGAACAAGTTGCGGCAGCACCTGTGGCTGAACCGGCAGCAGAGCCGCAGCCAGCCCTGAAGTCCGATGAGGTGACTGTCACGCTGAAGCCGGGCGAGGCCAGTGAAATCAAGCTGGAAATGCTGGACAAGGCCACGGTCAGCTACGAGTGGACAACCAATGGTGTTCCGGTCAATCACGACACCCACGGCGAGCCCTACAACGGCCCGAACGGCTACTACCACAGCTACAGCAAGGCCAAGCAGGTCAAAGGCGACAAAGGCGAGTTCACCGCCATCTTCGACGGCACCCACGGCTGGTTCTGGCGTAATCGTAGCAACAGCGACGTGACCATCACCCTGAAGACCAAGGGTGAATACCTGGGCGTAAAACAAGTGATGTAAGCCCTGTGCCGTCTCGTCATCGGGCGGGATGGCTTGGTAAGCAAAGGGGGAACATCCTCACCGGAGCCCATTGCGGCCATCAACACCTGCAACATTGTCGGAACTAGGCGCTCTGTTTCATACGCTGCAGATTGGCGGGGGCACGGTCAGGCTAATTCCGTAACAGCAGCCCTTCGCTTACCCACTGTTTCAGCCAGGTGGCTGCAAGAAGTGGCGCTTGCTCGCCATGCTCATCGAACAAGGTTGTGCACAGGTCAGGAAAGGATTTCCCGCTCGCCATAAGCCGCAGGGCTTCGGCCTCGGGTTGCGCCAATGTACGGTAATGGCAGGCCAGGTCGCAGCGCCAGACGAGGCATTCCAGGGGAGTTTGCAGCGGAGTCGACTCGGGGATTTCGGCCTGTGCCTTGACCGCTTTCCATATCTCCAGCGTGTTGCGTTGTAGACGCAGCCAGTTGACCGAGGGATGAAGACGGACCGTCAGGCTGGTCCAATCCTCATCTGCGAAGCGGCTCATTTCATCCAGCGATAGCGGTTGTGCGTCAGGAGCATCGAAGGCCAAGGTAAAAGCCCATTCCAGCTCCGTGAGTTCAAGCAGTGGCGTTAGCTGCGGCTCGACGACGTAGCTGCTGACGAACTTCGGCAGCTTTTCACCGAGCCAGCGCAGGCTGAAATGACTCGACGGCCAGGCGGCGATGAAGGCGAGAGCCAACTGCTCGAAAGGCTCATCGCCCAGCCAGCGATGTAGCGCCGGATAGTCCTCCCTCAGCACGGAGAGAAGCCTTGTCCGATAGGCGTTGTGATAAATCATTAAGCCCTGCGCAGCAGGTAATGCAGCACTGCCGTGAATTTGATCGAGCAGCTCGGGAGAAGCCTCGCTGTTGCCCGTTAGCAGATAAGCCTCGAGCGCTGTTTGTAGAGCACTCAGGCGCATGGAGCGGCCCTCTTGAAAACACCTGCGGCAACAGTACGGGCCTTTTCCAACTCAGCCAGTAGCTCGTCAAGCGGTGGGAACAGATCATCCCGCTCGATCAGGGTTGCAGTCGGCCCCAAGTAGCTCAGTGTCTTGGCGTACAGGGCCCAGACCGGATCGGCGATCGGCTGGTCGTGGGTATCGATGAGGTACTGACCGTAGTCACTGTGCCCCGCCAAATGGATCTGGCGAATCCGCTCATGTGGCAGCGCCATGATGAACTGCCAGGCATCGAATCCCTGGTTTCGCGAGCTGACATACACATTGTTCACATCGAGCAACAGCTCACATCCGGTCAGGTTGCTCAGTTCGGCCAGGAACTGGGCCTCGCTCATGCTTGAGGTCGTCCATTGCAGATAGGCTGAGACATTCTCCAGAACCAGGGGGCGCTGCAGAACATCCTGAACCAGGCGAACTCGGCCTGCTACATGCAGCAGGCTTTCCTGGGTGAACGGCTGCGGCAGCAGATCATGCAGGTGGTGGGCGTTGCCTCTGCTCCAACACAGATGATCGGAGATCCAGCGTGGCTGAACCCTATCGGCCAAGGCTTTTAGCTGCCTCAGGTAGTCGCTATCGATCGCGTGCTGACCACCAATGGACAGGGATACACCGTGCATCACCAACGGATACCGGTCTTTGATCGCGTCGAGGAAATAAAGCGCTTTTCCGCCACCCACCATGTAGTTCTCGGAGATGATCTCGAACCAATCGACGGCGGGGCGTTGTTCCAGTATCTGGTGGTAATACTCGCTGCGCAGGCCCAAGCCAAAGCCCAGCGTATTGCTCTTACTCATTCGGGGCTCCAGGTCGAGGGAGTGACTCGCACTCCCTCATATGGCATTACTTGCTGGTTTTGCCACCAGCTTCATCGCATTTTGCCTGGGTCATCAGGTTGAAGCCTTGGCCCTTACATTCCCCCTGACCTTTGCAGGCGTTCTTAGCGGTCATGCAATCGTTTTGGCCTTTGCAGCCATTCACGCCGAAGCACTGCACTTCGGCAGCTTTCGCATCCTGAGCAGCCTGGGCTGGAAGAGTTACGAACAGGCTGGCAGCAACAAGCGCCAACGCAGCACCAGTGGAGGCGGTAGTTTTGGTCGACATATTAGCTATATCTCTTGGTCGTGATGGGAGGTCAGAACTATTAATTGCCACTGACCCGAAGAAGCTAGGCATCGCTGCCACGCATGCTGCCATACGACAAATCCGCACAGGCTTCATTCGAGCATGAGCAGACACTACAGAGCCGTATGGAGGCTCGACAAGAAAGAAATAGCAACCTGACAGAATTGTAATGTCCACCTCAGCGTTCTGACAGGGCGTCCTGGTTAAGGTGACTTCGAGCTTGAAGCTCAACTCCCGAACGCGACCCGATCTGGTTGCCGGGATAATTGACCTGAATTGAGGATAGCCAAATGAAACCTATCAAAGCCCTGTTCGTAGTCGCTGCTCTTACCATCTCCTCCTTCGCGATGGCCGAAGGTGGCGCTGACCGCACCTTCGCTCGTATGGAGCAGGCCAGTCAGGTGTCGATGGAGGCATACCAAGTGGCTCGGCAGCAGAAAGCAGAGTCGCCGGTAGTGGGGAGCAAGGTCAAGTCGACTGATCACGCCAACTGCTGATCTTTATAAGCTCGACCAACCTTACAGAAATGTAATCACCCGAACGGTTGAGATGTGGCATTTTCACGCTCGCTGGCGCGTGCATGGCTTTTTAGCGGCAGCGGGCAAGACTGGTAGGGAGTCCGCCCCCCTTAAAGCTGTCCCACCCTAAAACAACAGGGTTGGTCACTCAGCACTGGTTTCCTTTGATCGATTGGACAAAAACCACATGCAATCGAAAACCTCTAGACGGACCTTCGTCAAAGGCCTGACCGCCGGCGGCATACTGGCGAGCCTTGGCCTGTGGCGCACACCGGTCTGGGCTGTCACCAGCCCTAGCCAACCCACGATGCTTTCTGGCACCGATTTCGAGCTGTTCATCGGTGAAACCCCAGTGAACATCACTGGCTCGGCACGTACAGCCATGACCATCAATGGCACCTTGCCTGGCCCCATTCTGCGTTGGCGTGAGGGCGACACCGTCACCCTCCGGGTCAAGAACCGCCTGAAAGAAGACACCTCCATCCACTGGCACGGCATCATCCTGCCGGCCAACATGGATGGCGTGCCCGGCCTGAGCTTCCATGGCATCGCGCCCGATGGCATGTACGAGTACAGGTTCAAGGTGCGGCAGAACGGCACCTACTGGTATCACAGTCATTCGGGGCTGCAGGAGCAGGCCGGGGTCTATGGACCGATCGTTATCGATGCCAAGGAACCGGAGCCGTTCCAGTACGACCGCGACTATGTGGTGATGCTCTCCGACTGGACCGATGAAGACCCTGCTCGGGTCATGGCCAAGCTCAAGAAGCAATCGGACTACTACAACTTCCACAAGCGCACGGTCGGCGACTTCATCGATGACGTCAGCGAACAAGGCTGGGCCGCGGCAGTGGCCGACCGCAAGATGTGGGCCGAGATGAAGATGAGTCCCACCGACCTCGCCGATGTCAGCGCTTACACCTACACCTACCTGATGAACGGCCAGGCGCCCAACGGCAACTGGACCGGCCTGTTCAAGCCGGGCGAGAAGCTCCGCCTGCGTTTTATCAACGGCTCGGCCATGAGCTATTTCGACGTGCGTATCCCCGGTTTGAAGATGACCGTGGTGGCTGCCGACGGCCAACACGTCGAGCCGGTCAGCGTCGACGAATTCCGCATCGCCGTCGCGGAAACCTATGACGTGATCGTCGAGCCAGACAGCGAAGAGGCCTACACCATCTTCGCTCAGTCCATGGACCGCACTGGCTACGCCCGTGGCACCCTGGCCGTGCGTGAAGGCGTGAGCGCAGCGGTTCCCGAGCTCGACCCGCGCCCGCTGATCGGCATGGGCGACATGGGCATGGACCATGGCAGCATGGGCGGCATGGACCACAGCAAGATGGCTGGCATGGATCACAACGCCATGATGCAGGGCGGCATGGCCGGCATGGACCATAGTGCCATGATGCAAGGCGACATGGCCGGCATGGATCACAGCAAGATGGCTGGTATGGGTGCCATGGCTGGAATGAGCGGGCAGATGCAAGCCCACCCTGCATCCGAAACCGACAACCCCTTGGTCGACATGCAGACCATGATGCCCACGCCGAAGCTGGATGACCCGGGCATGGGCTTGCGTGACAACGGTCGCCACGTACTGACCTATGCCGACCTCAAAAGCACCTTCGCCGATCCGGACGGGCGCGAACCTAGCCGTACTATCGAATTGCACCTGACGGGCCACATGGAGAAATTCGCCTGGTCGTTCAACGGCATCAAGTTCTCCGATGCCGAGCCGGTACGGCTCAAGTACGGCGAGCGGCTGCGCATCACCCTGGTCAACGACACCATGATGACCCACCCGATTCACTTGCATGGCATGTGGAGCGACCTGGAGGACGAGAATGGCAACTTCATGGTGCGCAAGCACACCATCGACATGCCGCCGGGCACCAAGCGCAGCTACCGCGTGACTGCGGATAACCTCGGCCGCTGGGCCTATCACTGCCACCTGTTGATGCACATGGACACGGGCATGCTCCGCGAAGTCCGTGTGGATGAATAATAATTAGGGAGACCAATGATGAGCACTTTTCTGAATCGTAAGACGCTGATCGGCAGCGCCCTGGCGCTGGGTTTGCTAAGCGTTGCACAGGTGCCGAGCGTGTTTGCGTCTGGCGATCATGGCGAGCACGCGCATGCCTCCGTGCCTGTTGAGAATCCACCTGGCAAGCCTCAGGCCGCCGGCTCCCAGAAAATGGATCACGATGCCATGGTGCATGCCTCGATGGATCACGGCAAGCCGTCTCATGGCGCGATGCAGCATGGGCACAGCGCCGACCAGGCCGCTGCGGATAACCATCATGACCAGTAGGTTTTCACGCCCGACGCTGCTCGCGCTGGCCGTCTCGCTCGGCACGCTGACGGCCGGTACGGCCAGCGCCGCCGAGCCGATGGACCATGCGGCGATGGGCCATGCTGCCATCCCAGCCGTGCAGCCCGCCCCAATGGACGTCATGGATCACAGCCAGATGAACCTTGGCGCAAGCGAGCAACCGCCAGCAACGACCAGCCGTACGCCGATCCCTGTATTGACCGATGCCGACCGTGAAGCAGCCTTTCCCCCGCTGCCTGGACACGCGATGCATGATAAGCAGTTCAACACCTTCTTCCTGCTCGACCAGCTCGAATACCAGGACGCCGACGAAGGCAGCGCGCTTAGTTGGGATGCGTCGGGCTGGATCGGTGGCGATATCGACCGTTTGTGGTTGCGCTCGGAAGGTGGCCGCACCAATGGCGTGACCGAAGAGGCCGAAATTCAAGCACTGTGGGGCCACTCCATTGGCCCTTGGTGGGATCTGGTGGCAGGCGCTCGTCAGGACTTCAAGCCCGGCTCGCCGCAAACCTGGGCCGCCTTCGGCATCCAGGGCATGGCGCTCTATGCCTTCGAAGTGGAAGCGACTGCCTTTATCGGCGAGGGCGGTCAAAGCGCCGTGCGCCTGGAGGGTGACTACGACATCCTGCTGACCAATCGGCTGATCCTGCAGCCAACGGCCGAGGTGAACTTCTACGGCAAGAATGATCCTGAGCGCGGAGTTGGCTCAGGGCTGGCGAATACTGAGGTGGGTCTCCGGCTGCGTTATGAAATTCGCCGGGAGTTCGCCCCCTACCTCGGCGTCACCTGGAATCGCGCCTACGGCAATACCGCCGACCTGGTACGCGATGAAGGTGAGGATGATAACGAGGCGCGCTTGGTCGCCGGTATTCGGATGTGGTTTTGAGAAGCTGACATGAAAAGAACGATGAAAACCTTAGCGGCAGCAAGCGTAGTAGCGGGCATCGCGGTAGGCACCGGTGCCTACTTCGGCCTGGTCAACGTGGGCGCCGATGATCCCCATCTGCCGGCCGTGCATGCCTTCCTGAGCATGGCCCGCGATCGCTCCATAGAAGTGCGCTCCCGGGACATCCAGGTGCCCAACCTCGAGGACGAAGCCTTGATCCGCGCCGGGGCCGGCAACTACAACTCGATGTGCATCGGCTGTCATCTGGCCCCCGGCACAGCCGAAACCGAGTTGAGCCAGAGCCTCTACCCGGCGCCACCGAACCTGACCGAGGTCGGTGTCGATGGCAACCCGGCGTCGGCCTTCTGGATCATCAAGCACGGCATCAAGGCCACCGGCATGCCTGCCTGGGGCAAGAGCATGGGTGACCCGTATATTTGGGGCATGGTGGCCTTCCTGCAGCAGCTACCCGAGCTCGATGCCGAGCAGTACCAAAACTTGGTCGCCGCCAGTAGCGGCCACCAACATGGCGGTGGCGAGACCAGCATGCACAACCATGAGGGCCAGCACGGCAGCGCGGAGGCGGCAGGTACTGGACATCATGACGCGACAGCCGAGGATCACCATGCCGGCGAGATGGCTGAAGCGAGTCACCACGACTCGGGACAAGCACCTGAGGAACCTGAGCCAGAGTCCAAGCCGGCAGCCAAGACCCACGCCCACGCCGACGGCAAGGAGCATGTTCATGCAGGCTAAAGGGCGCCCCCAGAGGGCGCATATCCTAAGGGCCGCCGCATTGGCCGCATTGTTCATCGGCTCGGCGGCGCAAGCCGCGGAACCATTGACCATCGACGTTCATCGCGACGCCAACTGTGGCTGCTGCAAGAAATGGGTCGCGCACCTTGAGGCTAATGGCTTCAAGGTCATCGATCATGTCGAATCCAACATGAGCGCGGTCAAGCAGCGCCTCGGCGTCGTTCCGCGCCTCGCCTCCTGTCATACCGCGGTGATCGATGGGAAGTTCGTCGAGGGTCACGTTCCGGCGGCGCAGGTCATTGCGTTGCGCAACCGCTCCGATCTACTCGGCATCGCGGTTCCGGGTATGCCGGCAGGTTCTCCTGGCATGGAAGTCGGCGGGAAACAGCAGGCCTATCAGGCTATAGGCTTGAGCAAGGCCGGTACCGATCAAGTATTCGCCGAGTACCCCGCAAACTGACCTTCGAACCAGCCAGTCAGTGCCCGGCCATTCCGAAAGGACAGCTGGGCAAATGTTCTGCAGCCGACTGAGCTAACGTTTTAGCCTGAAGTTAAGAAGTTAATCTGTTGCTGAGCTATTGGCTCGATCGACGAGCGACACCGTCGCAGAGCAGTCTCGGAGGCCACGCCGGCAATGAGAGGAATAGAGTGCTCTTGTGCAACCGACTCCTGGAGTGGGGCGGGCGGAGTTCTTGCTGCACACGAATTCAGTGTGCAGCAAGCGCACATTTTGCAGGCGCCAAAGCCATGGTCGGGACGTAGCAATGAAAATTTCCCAGATCCCCCAGTGGGTCATCGTCATCCTGGCCATGCTCGCATTCGAAACAAGTGCCGCTGAGCCCTATGTCCCGCACAGCCAGGCGAATGAAGACGCCGATGACGTGCAACGGATCGAGATCGTGGGTGGCAGCTATTTCTTCCAACCCGATCGTGTCGTAGCGCGGGCGGGCCGGGGGTTAGAAATCAGCGTGAGGATGGCGCCCGGTGTCATTCCGCACCGCTTCGTTCTCGAGACGATCAACGGCAAATCCTTGGCCGACGTCCCGCTCGACCAGAAGGCGAAAACTTTGCGCTTTGACCTGCCGGCGGGAAAGTACCTGTTTCATTGCCCAAATCGGCTGTTGTTCTTCAAGAGTCACAGTGAGCGAGGCATGGCCGGTGTGCTGGAGGTCAAGGAGTAGCCCGTACTATTGGGAATACTGATCTTCGCGGCTCAGCGGCGCGTCTGATTCCGATGCATCGGTCTTCGAGGGCAACGCCTTGGTCTACGATTACCACAGCTGACACTAGAGGCCCGCTCCAAATTGAGTCACGGGTTTAACAGAGGAAGCCAAAATGGAACGAAACGACAGTAACCGCGTCGCCATCGCTATCCTGGTCGCGGCCGTTCTGGTTGCGGCTGCAGTGGTCTATCTGGGGCGACAAATGGCGATTGGCTCGGATGAGGCGCGGGTGTTCGCCCTGATCGATGAGCACCTCAAGGCACCAGGCGGTGCGCTCTCCGAGGAGGCCTTCAATGCCCGGGTCGAGCAAGGCATCCAAGCCTACATCGACAAACAGCGCCAATCCCAGGAGCGCCAGCCGAGTGAACTGGCGAAGAGTGTCCCGCCGCCCTCGCAGGATGACCACCTGTATGGCAATCCGGACGCGCCAGTGACGCTGATCGAATACTCGGATTTCGAATGTCCGTTCTGCAAGCGCTTTCATGACACGGTGAAGCGGCTGGTAGAAGCTTCCAGCGGGCAGGTTAACTGGGTTTATCGTCACTTCCCGCTGGCTTTTCACAGCGGGGCACAGAAGGAGGCCGAAGCGGCGGAGTGTGCTGCCGAGTTGGGTGGAAACGACGCTTTTTGGAAGTTCTCCGACACGATCTTTGCGCGCACCACATCCAACGGCAAGGGCTTTCCGATCGAGAACCTGACGCCCCTGGCCGCAGAAATCGGCCTCGATAAGACGAAGTTCCAGCAGTGTTTGGACAGCGAGCGTTTCGCCGAGAAGGTGCAACAGCAGATGGCTGCAGGTAAACGTGCAGGGGTCTCCGGCACGCCGGGGAGCATCCTCTTCCACAAGCCTTCTGGCCGGGTGGTCGCCATCTACGGTGCCCAACCGCTGGAGCGCTTTCAGCAGGCTGTCCAGGCCCTCAGCGATACTGCCCCCTAGATTATGGCTAGAAGATGATTTTAGACGGGAAGAAGATGAACGAGGACCGGGCTGAATCACCCGCAATGCCGAGCCCAAGGCTCATGAGTGGTTGCAAGCGTACAGATCTGGCCCGGCTTTGGCGGCTGGTGACCTCCACGCTCCTGGCGCTGGCCCTGCAGGTCGGTAGCCAGGCTGCGGAGCAGGCCGCCGATGCCGGTGCTCCTGCCGGTATGACTATCTGGCCAGAACCGAAGCCGGTGCCGAAAGTCGATTTCGTCGATGGCCAGGGCAGGCCACGCACCTTGGCCGACTTCACGGGCAAGGTGGTGCTGCTCAACGTCTGGGCGACCTGGTGTGGCCCGTGCCGCGAGGAGATGCCGACCCTGGATCGATTGCAGGCACAATTCGGCGGTTCCGACTTCCGGGTGCTGGCACTCTCGGTCGACCTAGACGGGGCGCAGGTGGTGCGGGACTTCTATCGGGAGATCGGTATTCAGCACCTCGAACTTTATATCGACGACAGCGCACGAGCGAACCGCAGCCTCAACGCCTTCGGTTTGCCAGTCACCCTGCTGCTGGATCGCCAGGGCCGGGAACTGGGCCGCAAGCTCGGCGCCGCCGAGTGGGACAGCCCAGAGGTCATCGAGTATTTGCGCGAAGTCATAGCTTCATCCCAGAGGAATTAGGCGGTGATCAGCCTGAGCAACATCGGCATCCTGAGTGCCTTTTCCGCCGGGATGATCTCTTTCCTTTCACCCTGTGTGTTGCCGCTGGTACCTGGCTATCTGTCCTACATCGCGGGTCGTTCGGTTGACGAACTGCAGGCATTGACAGGCCGACGCGAGCGGCTCGCCGTGATCGGCATGAGCCTGACCTTCGTGCTCGGTTTCTCCACGGTGTTCATCGCACTAGGAGCCAGTGCCACCGCGATCAGCAAATTGCTGCTCACCTACCAGCAAGAAGCGAACCTGATCGGCGGGCTCATCGTGATCGCGTTCGGGCTGTTCATGACCGGTTTGATCAGCCCGAGTTGGCTGCATATGGACGTGCGCTTCGTCCATCGCTTCAACTCCAAGGTCGGCCCCCTGGCCGCCTATGCTCTGGGCATGGCCTTCGCCTTTGGCTGGACGCCCTGCATCGGCCCCATCCTGGGCAGCATTTTGGCGGTGAGTGCCTCCAGTACCAACGCTAATGGCATCGCGCTGCTGGCCATCTACTCCCTGGGCCTGGGCGTACCGTTCCTGCTGACCGCCCTGTTCACCAACCACTTCCTGGCCCACATTAAGCGGCTTCGCCGCTGGAGCCGGACGATCCATATCGGCTCCGGTGTCATACTGATCCTCATGGGCCTGTCCATGGCCACCGGCCAGCTTGCGACCTTGTCTTATTGGTTTCTGGAGATGTTCCCAGCGCTAGGCAGGATCGGCTAGCGATGCATGTGAATCAGGCCTTCCTGGACATAACCCCATACGTCCACAATGCGCTGAAAGGGGAAGATCATTGTCAAACGCCGACGATTGCGTGCTATAGCACAACGATAACGACCGAAAACACTGGGCCTTCCACGCATGTCAGAACTGTTGCTGGCGAACGAGTCACTTATCCGCATCACCTTGTTTCTCGCCATCCTCGTCGCGATGACGGCCTGGGAGGCAGTGGCGCCTCGGCGGCAGCGGGAACTTTCCCGCCTGCTGCGCTGGAGCAATAATCTCGGCCTGGTGCTGATCGACAGGCTACTGCTACAGCTCAGCTTCCCGATCTTTGCCGTCGGTCTTGCCCTGCTGGCCGAGGAGCGTGGCTGGGGGCTGCTCAACTCAGTTGAGCTACCCTTCGGACTCGCCTGGCTGGTGTCGCTGCTGGCCCTCGACCTCGCGATTTATCTGCAGCATGTGCTGTTCCATGCGGTCCCCGCCCTCTGGCGTCTGCATCGCGTGCACCATGCCGACCTGGAGTTCGATGTCACCACGGGACTGCGCTTTCACCCCGTCGAGATCCTGCTCTCGATGGGCATCAAACTCGCCGTGGTCGCCGCCCTCGGACCACCCGCCATCGCGGTGTTTGTCTTCGAGGTGCTGCTGAACGCCACCTCGATGTTCAACCACAGCAACGTGCGCATTCCGCTCGGGCTGGATCGGATCCTGCGCTGGATAGTCGTCACCCCGGACATGCACCGGGTCCACCATTCCATCCATCCGAACGAGACCAACAGCAACTTCGGTTTCAACCTGCCTTGGTGGGACCGCCTGCTGGGCACCTACCGAGCCCAGCCGCAGGAGGGGCACGCGGGCATGACCATCGGCATCGAACAGTTCCGCACGCCTCGTGAGCTCTGGCTCGATCGCTTGCTGATTCAGCCCCTTCGCGGTCCGGCAAGCGGTTATCCCATCAATCGGGAGACGGACGCGAAGTGAGCCGACACTGGCTGGTCTCCCGCCTGCTGCTTGCGGGTATCGGCGCTGCCGTCCTCCGGGTGCGGATCAGCACTTCCCCCCTTGCAAAGACGCGACCAGCGGACAGGAAAAATTCCCCTTGCGTGAGTGGCAGGCGTGTACAAGCTCGGACAAGGCAGTCTCCATACGAGTTAGATCCGCCAGTTTCTCTCGTACATCCTTAAGTTTGTACTCAGCCAGGCGGCTGGCTTCCTCGCAGTGAGTGCCATCTTCCAAGCGCAGTAATTCGGCTATCTCGTCCAGGCTGAAACCGAGCCGCTGCGCCGATTTCACGAACCGCACCCGTGCCACATCCGTCTCGCCGTAACGGCGAATACTGCCGTAGGGCTTGTCCGGTTCGGACAGCAGCCCCTTGCGTTGATAGAACCGGATGGTTTCCACGTTGACCCCGGCCGCCTTGGCGAAGACGCCGATGGTCAGACTTCCCACAGTGTTCTCCATAGCGCTTGATTCCGTACTTGACTACGGAGGTAACTTTAAACCATCGATCAAATGCTCAAAAGGAGCAATGCATGTCTGAACCATCAAATGGGCGCGCCCCTCTTGTCGCCGGAGGGCTGGCAGCGATTCTCGCCTCGACTTGCTGCCTTGGGCCCTTGGTTCTGATCACCCTGGGCTTCAGCGGGGCCTGGATCGGCAACCTGACTGCGCTGGAACCTTACCGGCCGCTCTTCATCGGCGCGGCACTGGTGGCGCTGTTCTTCGCCTGGCGACGGATTTTCTGCCCGGCTCAGGGCTGCACACCGGGCGAAGTCTGTGCCATCCCTCAGGTAGGCACCACCTACAGGCTGCTGTTCTGGTTGGTGGCGGCCTTGGTGCTGGTCGCGATCGGCTTCCCTTACATCCTTCCCTTGTTCTACTGATCAGGAGTTCACCATGAAAAATTTGTCTGGAACAGATTTTCGCGCCAGCCCCGAAGGGGTAAGGCGCATGGCTGCGCCTTACAAAAAACTGCTCGCATCCCTCGCCTTCGCCACCCTCATCGCCACGCCTGTCTGGGCTGCCACCCAGACCGTCACCCTGTCGGTGCCCGGCATGACCTGCGCCGCCTGCCCGTTCACGGTGAAGAAGGCGCTGACCAAGGTCGAGGGCGTGACCAAGGCCGAGGTGAGTTATGTGAACAGCGAAGCCATAGTCACCTTCGACGATGCCAAGACCAGTGTCGAAGCTCTCACCCAAGCCAGCGAAAACGCGGGCTACCCGGCTTCGCTCAAGGAGTGACCATGAGCAACCCCAAAACGCTATTGAAGATTGGCGTGAGCGGCTCGGTAGTGGCGGCATTGTGTTGTTTCACGCCGGTGTTGGTGATTCTGCTCGGGGTAGTTGGCCTATCCGCCTGGGTAGGCTACTTGGACTACGTACTGTTTCCGGCGCTCGCCGCCTTCGTTGCGCTGACTCTTTATGCCCTGCACAAGAAGCGTAAAGCCGAGGCCTGCTGCACAGTCGATTCAAAGACGGGAGAAAAACAATGATCGAACTCCAGGTGGAGGGCATGATCTGCGGATCGTGCACGGAGCACGTCAAGCAGGCATTAGAAAAGGTGGCGGGTGTGCGCTCGGCGAGTGTTTCCTATCCGCAGGGGCTGGCAGCGGTCGCGACCGATGGCCATGTGAGCTTGGAGCCACTTATCGCGGTGGTCACCGCACTCGGTTATCGCGCGCGGGTCACCGACGACCCTGCCGGTCCATTCGACCAAGCGCCGGGCTGGCCAGGTCGGGAAACTACGCGGACTGGCGGTGAACAATCGCTGCACATTGCCGTCATCGGCAGCGGCGGTGCCGCCATGGCGGCCGCCCTCAAGGCAGTGGAAGGCGGTGCCAGCGTCACCCTGATCGAGCGCGGCACCATCGGCGGCACCTGCGTCAACGTAGGCTGCGTACCGTCGAAGATCATGATTCGCGCCGCCCATGTGGCCCATCTGCGCCGCGAGAGTCCGTTCGATGATGGACTCCCCGCCACCACGCCGAGCGTCCTGCGCGAACGGCTGCTCGCGCAGCAGCAGGGCCGGGTGGACGAACTGCGCCACGCCAAGTACGAAAACATCCTGGAGAGCACGCCGGCCATCACTGTGCTGCGCGGCAGCGCCCGTTTCAGGGATAACCGCACGCTCAGCGTGGAACTGGCCGAGGGCGGCGAGCGTATAGTTACCTTCGACCGCTGCCTGATTGCCACTGGTGCGAGCCCGGCCATTCCGCCGATTCCCGGTCTCAGTGGCACGCCGTACTGGACCTCTACCGAGGCGCTGGTGAGCGACAGCATTCCCAAACGCTTGGCCGTGATCGGCTCGTCCGTGGTGGCGGTGGAATTGGCGCAAGCCTTTGCCCGGCTGGGCAGCCGCGTCACCATCCTGGCGCGCAGTGCGCTGTTCTTCCGCGAAGACCCGGCCATCGGCGAAGCGCTGACGGCGGCCTTCCGCCTGGAGGGCATCGAAGTGCTGGAGCAGACGCAAGCCAGCCAGGTGGTCCACGCCAACGGCGAGTTCGTGCTGAGTACCAACCACGGTGAACTGCGCGCCGACCAACTGCTGGTCGCCACCGGCCGCACGCCTAACACTCAAGGCATGAACCTGGAAGCAGCGGGTGTGCAGCTGGATGAACGCGGTGCCATCCGAATCGACTCGGGCATGCGCAGCAGCGCAGCGGATATCTATGCGGCCGGCGACTGCACCGACCAGCCGCAGTTCGTCTACGTCGCGGCTGCCGCCGGCACTCGCGCGGCGATCAACATGCTTGGCGGCGAGGCGAGGCTCAATCTCGACGCGATGCCGGCCGCGGTGTTCACCGATCCGCAGGTGGCCACCGTCGGCTACAGTGAGGCGCAGGCGCAGCAGGCCGGCCTCGAAACCGACAGCCGCATCTTGACCCTGGATAACGTGCCACGCGCGCTGGCCAACTTCGACACCCGCGGCTTCATCAAGTTGGTCGCCGAAGCGGGCTCCGGCCGGTTGTTGGGCGTTCAGGCGGTGACCGCGGAAGCGGGCGAGATCATCCAGACTGCCGCCATCGCCATTCGGGCCCGGATGACGGTGCAGGAACTCGCCGACCAGCTGTTCCCCTACCTGACCATGGTGGAGGGGTTGAAGCTGGCGGCGCAGACCTTCATCAAGGACGTGAAGCAACTTTCTTGCTGTGCCGGGTGATCGAAGCCAAACCATGGAAACCTCAATCTTCGTCGAGGAAATCGCTGAACGCCTCTCGGCTACCAACCTTCTACGTAATAAAGACGGTTCGACAGTTAGCTTTCTTCCGCTTCTTCGCGAGATCGCCAAGGGAGACCCCATCTCGCGGGAAAGGCTTGCGACGATGCTCGGTTGGCCTCTTGGCAGGGGCGCGGCGGTACGGCGGCAAGCAATGCGTCAGTCGTGCTTGACTTTGGAGCATGCTCCAGGGGCTACGGTGATGGGTGCAGAGCGATGTTCCTCGCTAGTCGTCTGTTCTCGCACGTCCGTAACTCAATTCTCTTGGAGAAATGATATGGCTACCAAACGCAAAGTCGAAGTATTCAGCGCAGGCTGCCCCGCCTGCCAGGCCGCCATCGAACTCGTCAATCGCCTCGCATGCAGTTCATGCGAAGTCTCCATCCTCGATATGAACGACATTAATGTCGCGAAACGTGCTCGTGATCTGGGGGTGCGCTCGGTGCCAGCGGTCGCGATCAATGACCAGCTGGCTTCCTGCTGCTCGGGTACTGGCGTCGAGGAACAGGCGCTACGCGCCGCTGGTCTCGGTCAAGCTTAGACCGCATGCCCCGGGAGGGGCGGAGGCCGCTCCCCGGAAGCCGCGCCAGTAATTTCTTTGGATAAACGCTTGAGCTTGATCCGTACTCCAAGGTCTATCGTTCTCATGCTCCTATTGACTTTAAATGGCGGGAGATCTCATGAATTTCAGAGTACTCACACAGCGTATGTTTCTCACATTGGCCCTCGCCCTTGTGGCAACCGGCGTACTGGCTGCACCGCCCAGCTACCGGCTTGCAGTCGGCGGGCTGGCCTGTCCCTTTTGCGCCTATGGCGTCGAGAAGAAGCTAAGCGCCCTCGCCGGCGTCGAACGGCTCGAGACCAACATCGAGGACGGCAGTGTGATCGTCACCATGCAGGACGGGATGACCCTCGATGAAGCTTCGGCGCGAAGGGCAGTAAAAGCAGCCGGCTTCAGCCTGCGCACCTTCGAACAGGTTCCGCCCGGTGCGCTGGAGGGGCAATGACATGCATACCGTGCTGAAACTGGCCATGTCCAGCTTGAGCCTGGCGGCCGCAGCCGCATGGGGCGCGCCGATCACCTTCAACACGGCGCTGCCGGTACATGAAGGCGGCTACGTGTGGCGCGAGCAGTTGGTCTTCATGCAGAGCGCCGACGATCCCACCCCTGCCAGACGCGACATGCAGGTGACCGGCTTGGTGTCGGTGCTGGGCTATGGCGTGACCGGCGACTTCGCACTGTTCGGCATGCTGCCATGGTTCGACAAGCGCCTGGACATGCGCATGGGTGAGCAGGATCTCAGCCGTAGCCAGTCGGGTGTGGGCGATCTCACCGTGCTGGGCCGCTACACCGCCTACCAGTACGACGCACCGGGACGGACCTTGCGCGTCGCGCCGTTCCTCGGGGTGAAGGCGCCGACCGGCGAGGATGACGCCCATGATGGCTTGGGTCTTCTGCCGCCGGCGCTGCAGCCGGGTTCCGGTTCCTGGGATGCGCTCGGTGGTGCGGTGCTCACCTACCAGACCCTGGACTTTCAAATCGACAGCCAGGTGAGTTACCAGGCCAACCGCGAAGCCAACGGCTTTCAGGCCGGCAACCGCTGGCAGGTCGACGGCTCGCTACAGTACCGCCTGCTGCCACGTCGCCTGGGGGCCGGCGTTCCGGCTTTCCTCTATGGCGTGCTCGAAGCCAATCTCGTTCACTCGGCCAAGGATCGTGCTAACGGAATTTCCGATCCGAACTCGGGAGGAACCACGCTGTTTATCACCCCCGGACTGCAATACGTGACGCGCAAGTGGATCGTCGAGGCCGGCGTGCAAATCCCCGTCAGCCAGGATCTGAACGGCACGGCGCTGGAGACCGATTACCTCTTCACCACCGGCTTCCGTATCAACTTCTGAGACCAAACAATGCAATTTCGATCGGTAGCCGAGTGGGCTAAAAATATCGTGATCCTGCTGGTAGCGCTACTCGCTGCTGGCTGGCTAGCCTTCGTACCCTCGGCCAAGGAACCGCCCTACAGGTTCGTGAGCGCGTGGGGCGAGAAGGGCAGTGCGGCCGGCCAATTCAACGATCCGACGGGAATCGCCGTCGCCGGTGACGAGGTGTTTGTTGCCGATTCGCGCAACGGGCGCATCCAGGTCTTCGATCGTGACGGTCATTTCAAACGTCAATTCGGAACGCCCGGCAAGGGGCCGGGTCAACTCGGCCGCCCGATGAATCTCACGATTCACCAGGGTGAGCTTTACGTGGCCGAATACTTCAATGACAGGATTCAGGTCTTCAGCCTTGACGGCCAATCCAAGCGATTGATTGGCCAATCCGGTAGCGGCCCCGGAGAATTCAATGCGCCGGGCGGGGTAACGATAGCGCCTAACGGCGATGTCGTAGTGGCCGATTTCTATAATCAACGCATCCAGCAGCTCACGGCTGACGGTAGCTTGGTGCGCCAATGGGGAACGACCGGCAAGATAGGCATCCGGGGCGGCGAGTTCAACTATCCCACGGACGTGGCCTTCGGACCCAATGGCACCCTCTACACGGCTGACGGCTACAACGACCGGATACAAGCCTTTCGGCCGGACGGGACGTTGCAGGGCAAGTGGGGCGGCCCGTTTGCCATGAATATCTTCGGCCCGTTTAACGGCTGGTTCGCAACCGTGACCAGCGTGACCGTCGATCGGCAAGGGAATGTTTTTGCGGCCGACTTCTACAACCATCGAATTCAAAAATTTTCCCCGGAAGGCAGGTTTTTGACGGACTTCGGTGGCAAAGGCAGTGGGCCGGGTCAATTCAATCACGCTATCGCCGTTGTCGCAGCCGGCGACGGTACGATATTCGCGGTCGACTTCGCCAATAACCGCATAGAAAAGTGGATTCAGAAACAGCCTTGATCTTGGTGTCAGCTCCAAGGTTTACCCTGATGGTTTTGACTTGGAGAGCGCCATGCACACTATTGGTAAAGTAGCCACGCTGGCAGGGGTCAGCCCCGACACGCTGCGTTACTACGAAAAAGAACATCTGATCACGCCTGCATCGAGAACCAATGCAGGCTATCGCCTATACGACGATCAAGCCGTGCGCCGCATCCGCTTCATCAAAACCGCCCAGCACTGTGGGTTCACGCTGTCGGACATTCACGAGCTTCTGACGTTGAAGCAGGCCGATAGCGCCTGCTGCGAAGACGTGCGAAGTGTGGCCATCGAAAAGAAGTTGCGTATCGAGCACAAGCTCCGGACCTTGCAGGCCATGTCGCGCGCCCTCGACGAGTTGATTCAGGGTTGCGCAGGAGGCGAAGCAACTACCGACAACTGTCCCATTCTGGCGGCACTTGAGAACAGCCTGCATGAGGTGTCTCGGTGATAGTCAAAATCGAGGTTATTGCCGCGCCGGGATGCAGGAAATGCGCAGGCACACAAGGCGAACTCCGTGCGATTGCGGCGTCTGTGCTGGGCGAAGATCGCCTAGTTTGGCGCGAGGTCAACGTGCTTAAAGAATTCGATTACGCGGTCTCGCTCGGCGTACTGAGCATGCCGGCCATTGCCATAAATGGCGAATTGAAGTTTTCGTCACTGCCTACCCCTGAGCAGTTCCGTACCATGCTGACCACCCTGGAGTCTTGCT
>Ga0209343_10001820_pt1 | contig 28364 bp, 22 predicted proteins | sample RifCSPlowO2_02_FD_184026 | JGI IMG/M metagenome (GOLD analysis project Ga0209343, IMG submission 184026) | Groundwater microbial communities from Rifle, Colorado - Rifle CSP2_plank lowO2_0.2 (SPAdes) (version 2) | ecosystem: Environmental > Aquatic > Deep subsurface > Groundwater | place... | reverse complement strand
GTGCTGGAGGACGGTGAGCCCGTCATACAGCGCCTGATTGACGTTCGATTTACCGACGATACCGACAATGCCGCACATGTGACGCAACCCCTACTCAATAAAACAGGATGATTCTGAATGCGCTACAGCAGTTTAGGCTGCTGCAGCGCCTCTTTGAACGGTAACTCAATAGGCGCCGTAACGCCGCTGGCGAGCCACTGACTGGACAGACTCAAAATAAGATTTTTCGACCAGTCGGCGACCATCAGGAAATGCGGCAACAGGCTCGACTCCTGCCACCAGCGATCTTGCTGCACCGGGGCCAGGCTGATCAGGCCGACAAGCACCACCACCAACAAGCCGCCGCGGGCAGCGCCAAACACCATGCCCAATAAACGATCGGTACCGGATAAGCCGGTGACGCGAATCAGCTCGCCGATCAGGTAATTGATCAACGCGCCCACCAATAGGGTGACTACAAACAGGATGGCACAGCCGGCTATGACCCGTGCCGAAGGTATTTCGATAAATTCGCCGAGATGCTGGGACAGCGCGCCGCCGAACATCCAGGCGACCACACCGGCGATGAGCCAGGTCAGCAGCGACAGTGCTTCCTTGACGAAGCCTCGGCTTAGACTGATCAGGCTTGAGATGGCGACAATGGCGATAATCGCCCAATCGACCCAGGTGAATGTCACGATGCTGATTACCGACGGAAAAGGCGCTGCATTTTAACAGAGCCCCTGGGCTTGGGTAAGCAAAGGATTAGACAGCAGTGGAAATGGCTAAGCCTTCAACCCGATCTGGCAGCCCCGCCGAGGCTGCCAGATCGAGCGTCATCAGCTGGATTCAGGCTGAAAACGCACGATGAAACCGTTGAGCTTGTGCTGGCGATTGAGTTGATCACGCAGGCGATCCGCTTCGGCTCGCTCGATCAAGGGCCCGACGAAGACCCGATTCATACCATCCACGGTGCGGATATAGGCGTTATAGCCCTGACTGCGCAGGGTTTTCTGCAGGCTCTGCGCCCCCTCGCGACTGGACAGACTGGCCAGTTGCACCGACCAGCTGATCGGCAGGCTGTTGGCATCCAGACGGCTGGGCGGTGCCTGAGTGGGGGCGCTAGGTTCAGCTGCCGCAGCGACAGGCACTTCAACAGGGGCAGGCACGGCTGCGGGCGCCGTCTCGGCAGCCGCCAGCGGGTCCAGGGGCTGCGTCGCTTCGCTGCCCAGCGGTTCATCCGGCAGCAATTGCGGCTCGGGGACGAGCACCGACTGCACCTCGGTTTGCGGCATGGCTGGCGCATCCGGCATGGCCGGCGCGTCGACCACCACACGGCGCAACTCATCTTCGCGCGACAGCAGCATCGGCAGGAAAATCACCGCCAGAGCCAGCAACACCAGCGCTCCCACCATGCGCTGTTTCAATCCTTTATCCAGCAAAGCCATCCTGCACGCCCCCATTGGCTTGGCGGGCCAGCCAATCCAGGGCCTCGGCCACGCAGTAAAAAGATCCGAACAGCAATATTTCATCACCTGCCGAGGCTTTCGCGCACTGCGCCTCTAGCGCAGCTTGCACATCGGCATGGGCGGTAACCCGAGCGCCGCAGTTACGCAGGTGCGCCTGCAGTTCACCGGCGCCACGCGTGCGGCCGGTGGGCAAAGGCGCCACGGCCCACTCACTCACTTCACTCAACAGCGGCGCGATCACCCCGGCCAAGTCCTTGTCCGCCAGCAAACCGAATACCGCCAAGCGGCGACCCACCGGTGCTCGGCCAGCCAGACGCTGAGCCAGATACTCGGCCGCATGGGGATTATGCCCAACATCGAGCAGCAGTGTGAGTGACTTACCCTGCCAATTCAGGCTTCTGCGATCCAGACGACCGGTTATCCGGGTCTTCAGCAGCGCGCTGCCGATCTGTTCGGCCTGCCAGGGCAAGTCCATCAGGGCATAAGCCTGCAGGGCCAGGGCGGCGTTTTCCATGGGCAGGTCGAGCAGCGGCAACTGCGCCAGACGCAGCACCTCGCCCTGATTATTCAAGCCATACCAGGACCAGCTCTGCCCATCGACATTCAAGTCATAGTCGCGGCCGCGCAGAAAGAACGGCGCATCCAGCAGCGCCACCCGATCGAGCAGCGGTTGCGGCGGCTCGGGGTCACCACAGAGCGCCGGCTTGCCCGCCCGCAAGATCCCGGCCTTTTCGAACGCCACCGACTCGCGGGTGTCGCCCAGCCAATCGGCATGGTCGATGCCTATGCTGGTGATCAGGGCAATGTCGGCATCCACCAGATTGACCGCGTCCAGCCGGCCACCCAAGCCGACCTCGAGCACCAGCGCATCCAGAGCGGCCTGCTGAAACAGCCAAAAGGCGGCCAGGGTGCCCATTTCGAAATAGGTCAGGGAGGTTTCGCCGCGCGCCGCCTCGACCACGGCAAAGGCTTGGCAGAGCATGGCATCGCTGGCTTCGACCCCGGCGATCTGCACCCGTTCGTTGTAACGCAACAGGTGCGGAGAGCTGTACAGCCCGACCCTGAGCCCCTGCTCTTGCAGCAGCGCGGCGATAAAAGCGCAGGTCGAGCCCTTGCCATTGGTGCCGGTGACCGTAATCACCCGTGGCGCCAGCCTGGCCAAGCCAAGCCGCTGCGCCACTTCTCTGCAGCGCTCCAGGCCCATATCGATGGCGCTGGGGTGCAATTGCTCCAGATAAGCCAACCAATCGGCGAGGGAGCGCTCGATCATGCAGTGGCCGGCAGGGCTGCAGGCGATGGCAGACCCATCAGTTGCGCGAGCAGGCGAGCCAGACGCGAACGCAACTCGGCGCGATGGATGATCATGTCGATGGCGCCGTGCTCGATCAGAAACTCGCTGCGCTGGAAGCCTTCCGGCAGTTTTTCCCGCACTGTCTGCTCGATCACTCGCGGACCGGCAAAGCCGATCAGAGCACGCGGTTCGGCCACTATCACGTCACCGAGCATGGCCAGGCTGGCGGAAACCCCGCCATACACCGGATCGGTCAGCACCGAGACAAAGGGGATGCCTTCTTCACGCAGACGCGCCAGAACCGCGGAAGTCTTGGCCATCTGCATCAGCGAAATCAGCGCTTCCTGCATGCGCGCACCGCCCGAAGCTGAGAAGCACACCAGCGGGCAACGCTGTTCCAGAGCCGCATTGGCGGCGCGGACGAAACGCTCGCCCACGATCGCGCCCATGGAGCCGCCCATAAAGGAAAACTCGAAGGCGCAAGTAACCACCGGCATGCCTTCCAGGGTGCCGCGGATGGCGATCAGCGCATCCTTCTCGCCGGTCTGCTTCTGCGCCGCGACCAGGCGGTCCTTGTACTTCTTGCCATCGCGAAACTTCAGGCGATCGACCGGCTCCAGGTCGGCACCCAGCTCCTCACGCCCTTCGGCGTCGAGGAAGATGTCCAGGCGCGCGCGCGCATCGATACGCATGTGGTGATTGCACTTGGGGCAGACATCCAGGGTCTTTTCCAATTCCGGCTTGTACAGCACCGCGTCGCACGACGGGCACTTGTGCCACAAGCCTTCCGGCACCGAACTCTTCTTGACCTCGGAACGCATGATCGATGGGATCAGTTTGTCTACCAACCAGTTGCTCATGCTCTCGACTCTCCAAAGCTGTTATCCGGGCCGGCTCGCAACACAGGGTCGCCGAACCTATCCGGGAAAATTCATGAGTGCAGTCGCCTCAGGGGCCGGCGCATGCCTATTCGGCATCAACCACCAGCAACCCGCCACCTCGAGCGCAACTGCCTGCAGCGTTTATACAACCTGCAACAGGGTTATGGACGGCCAAGCCTGCGGCGTCGTCACATCGAGCAGAAGCTTGCTTCAGCCCTGCTTTACCGCACGCATAAAGGCCCGGATCTTCTCGGCATCCTTGATGCCCTTGCTGGCCTCGACCCCACCACTGACATCGACCGCATAGGGCCTTACCTGCTTGATCGCCTCTGCCACATTCTCCGCGGTCAGGCCGCCCGCCAGAATGATCGGCTTGCTCAAGCCCTGGGGCACCAACGACCAGTCAAACGCCTCACCGGTGCCACCGGGAATTCCCGGCACATAGGTATCGAGCAATATGCCCGCGGCATCCTTGTAGGCCTCGACCCGCGCCGCAATATCGTCGCCCGGCTTGACCCGCAGCGCCTTGATATAGGGCCGCCGAAAACCGTCGCAAAAAGCCGGACTCTCATCGCCATGGAACTGCAACAGATCCAGGGGTACGGCATCGAGAATCTCGCCCAGTTCACAGCTGCTGGCATCGACAAACAGCCCCACAGTGGTCACGAAGGGCGGCAACGCGGCAATGATCGCCCGCGCCTGGCGCACATCGACCGCGCGCGGGCTCTTGGCATAGAACACCAGCCCTATGGCATCCGCGCCAGCCTCAGCGGCCAACAATGCGTCTTCTATGCGGGTAATGCCACAGATCTTGCTGCGAACGGCTGACAACGGTAGAACCTCGATAAGCTCAGCGAAAGGCCGATGGTAGCAAAGGCTTTTTCAGACGTCAGCCGCCACATCCGGCAGACCCGAGAGAAAGTGCGGGCCCAGGTAGCGCTTGGGCAAATCGAACTCCTCGGGATAGTCGACTTGCACCAGGTACAGGCCATAGGGATGGGCCGTCACCCCACCGGTACGCCGCACCCGGGTTTCCAGCACCTCCCGGGCCCAGTCCACCGGCCGCTCTCCGGCACCTATGGTCATCAGCACCCCGGCGATATTGCGCACCATATGGTGCAAGAAGGCGTTGGCGCGAATATCCAGCACTATAAAACGGCCGTGCTGCAGCAACTGCAGGTGATGCACCGTCTTGATCGGCGACTTGGCCTGACACTGACGCGCCCGGAACGCGCTGAAATCATGGGTACCGACGAAGGCCCTGGCCGCCTCGCGCATGCGCTCGATATCCAGCGGCCGATGGTTCCAGGTCACCTCTTCGGCCATATGCGCCGGGCGAATCTGATCGTTGTAGATCACATAGCGGTAGCGCCTGGCCATGGCGCAGAAGCGCGCATCGAAATGCACCGGCATCGACTTGGCCCAGGCCACGCTGATATCGCCGGGCAAGTTCATATTGGCCCCCATGACCCAGGCATGCATGGAGCGCTCGACCGGGGTGTCGAAATGCACCACCTGGGCACTGGCATGCACCAAGGCATCGGTACGCCCTGCGCAACTGAGCGTCACCGGGACACCGCCGGCTACTTTCCCCAAGGCTTTCTCCAGGGATTCCTGAATGGAGGGCACGCCCGCCCGTTGACGCTGAAAGCCGCGGTAACGCGAGCCTTTGTATTCGACACCGAGGGCGATTTTGAAAACGCCAACGGCAGCCGAGTCGGCTGCCGCTGTAGTGAGACCATCAGACATGGGTCAAACCAATTTAGCGATCAGCTCGCGAGCTTCCTGCTGCTGACCATCGTTACCTTCGGCGATGACTTCATCGAGGATGTCGCGAGCACCTTCGCTATCGCCCATGTCTATATAGGCACGCGCCAGATCCAGCTTGGTCGCGGTCTCATCCGTGCCGGAGAGAAAATCGAAGTCGTCGTCATTGTCCAGCGCCGCGTCAGACATGCCAGAGGTTTGCGGCATATCCAGATCACCGGCCAGCAGATCCAGTTCTGCGTTCACTTCCTCCAGCTGCGCGGCGAAACTGTCGCTAGCGGGCTGGGCTGGCGCTTCCTCGCTCAGCGACAGATCAAAGTCGGCCGGCAGATCGAAGCTGCTGTCGGCCACTTCGCTGGCCGGCTCGAAACTCGGCTCAGCCAGTTCATCCTTAGCTGGAGCCGGGGCAGCGCTCGGCTCGTCGTCCAGGCTCAGCAGGAACTCATCCTCAGCCGCAGCTGCAGGCTCAGCCGGCGCATCCAGATCCAGGCTGAAATCGGCCAGGTCGTCTTCCAGTGCCAAGCTCTCGCCCGCCGCCTCATCCAGACTCAGATCAAAGCCCAGGTCATCGGCCTTGCTATCCGCCTGCTCGAGCGCCGAACTGAAATCCATATCGCTATCCAGCGCCAGACTGTCCATATCGCTTTGCGCGGTAGAACCACTGGCCGCCTGCAGATCGCGCTCCAGATCGGCTTCAAGATCATCCAGGCTCAGGTCGAAGGCATCATCCAGATCGGCGCCGGCAGCTGGCGGGGTCGGTTCATCCAGCGCCAGGTCATCCAGGCTGAAGCTATCCAGTGACTCATCCTCGGCCGCCGCAGCGGCTGCAAGCCCCGCCACCCCAGCAGCCACCGCCATGGCCGGATACTTGGCCTTGATCTGATCAATTTCGGCGGCGCTGCCACCTATCTCACGCAGCTCGCTATCCTGGCGCGCGAACGCCTCGCGATCACCCAGTTCGGCATAGACCTCCATCAACTTCAGACGCAGGTCTGCACGCTGCGGCTCATCATTGATGGCACCCTGCAGCAGTTCTGCAGCCTGAGTGAAGCGGCCGTAGGCGATATAGATATCCGCCTCCCCCAGAGCATCGCCGGTTTGCGCGGCTACGCGCTCCTCGGCCGGAGCATTGCCCTGTTCACCCTCGGCCAGATCGCCAGCCAAATCATCGAAGCTGTCGGCGGGCAGCTCCATGTCAGCGCCAAGACCGCCACTGTGATCGACCGCCGCCAGGCTCTCCTGCAGTTCGGCTTCCTTCAAGGCGTTGCGACGCGACAACATCATCAGCGCGACCAGCAACACCAGCAGCGCACCACCACCTACCAGGCCCAGCAGCATGGGGTTGGCCAGCAGATCATCGAGGGAACTGGCCTCAGGCTCAGCCACTGGCGGCACCGCCGCGACCACTGGAGCGGCGGGCTTAACCGGAGCGGCCTTTACGGGTGGCTGGGTCGGCTTCTCGCTCACGGCTGGCGCGGCTACTTCAGGGGCAGCGCCTTCAGGCTTGGCCGCGGGCTCTTCGCTGTAATTGAAATCTGGTTCTGCAACGGTTGCCGGCACAGCAGGCGCACTGGCGGCTGGCTCAGCAGGCGCCACCGGCTCAATTTTTTTAGCCGGCTCTACCTTGGCTGGCTCGGCACTGGCGACCGGCGCCTGCGCCGCAGGCTCAACGGCAGGGGCCGCTGGCGCCGCCTTGCCTTGAGCCGCCAAATCTGCCTGCAGCTTGGCCATCTGATCGTCTTTGAGCTGAATCAAGCGTTGCAGCTTATCCAGCTGGCTTTGCAGATCACCCATGCGATCTTTCAGCTCATCGTTCTCACGACGGCTGGAGTCGAGGCTTTCCTGGGTCACCGCCAGCTTGTCTGACAATGCCTTGGTATCCGCGGCACCTTTATCGCTACCGACAGTCGCCTTGCCGCTATCGGCTGCAACCAGCTTCAGCTTGTCGCCTGTAACGGCCTTGGCAGGCGCCTCACCGGCCACGCTGCGCTTGGTCGCATCCAGCTGACGGGCACTGGCCGCCTGGCTGCGCCCTTCACGCCATGCCGCATTCTGCTCGGCAACCTGAGCGATAGCCTCAGCCTGAGCGCGGCTCTTGATCTGCTGCTCATCCGGCAGACGCAATACCTGACCACTTTTCAGGCGATTGATATTGCCGCCAACAAAAGCGTCTGGATTCAGATCCTGAATGGCCAGCATGGTTTGATGCACGCTACCGCCGGGTACGCTCCGGGCAATTTCCCAGAGCGTGTCATTGGCGGTGGTCTTGTATTGGTCACTGTCCAGCGCAGACGGAGCGCTAGGCGCGACTGGCGCAGCAGGCACGCTGCTGACTGGCGCCGGACTCGGTGCCGCGGCGACTGGCGCGCGCACGACTGGGGCAGCAGGCGCGGCAACTGGCAGCTGCGGCGCGGCCGGGACAGCCGACTGCGCACTGTAGAGCGGCGGGTCGAGCAGCAGGGTGTATTCACGCAGCAAACGGCCATTAGGCCAGAGCACTTCCACCAGGAAGTTCAGGTAAGGCTCGCGGATCGGCTTGCTCGAGGTGACGCGAATCACGCTCTTGCCATTGGGTTTGAGCACAGGCGTGAATTTGAGGTCGCCGAGGAAATACTGACGATCCACGCCCGCCTTGTTGAATTCTTCGGGGGAAGCCAGGCTCGGTAAGAGTTCGTTGGAAGCCAGGTCGCGCACCTCCAGCAATTCGATTTCAGCCACCAACGGCTGATTCAGCGCCGACTGCAAGGTCACTTCGCCCAGCCCTAGCGCATGCGCCATACCGGAGGACAGAGCCGAAGCAGCCGCGATTGCCAGCACCAGTTTGCGAACCCGAACCATAGCTTTATCCCTTGTTTTATCTTTTTTTCTCGACAAGCGAGAGGATCTTGGAAATTGCCGCCTGTACCACCCGCAGGTGCCACCCCATCCAGCAATCAACTCAGCCAGTATTGCCAAGCTCGAAAGATTCTTCAAATTTCTAGCTAAGTATCTTTTACAGATAGTGTTTTATCAACAACTCGGCCAATTGCACAGCATTTAGCGCAGCGCCTTTTCTTACATTATCAGACGCAATCCACAAATTGAGTTCACAGGGATCGTCCAGCCCCGCGCGGACTCGGCCGACATAGACCACATCCTGCCCGACCGCGTCGCCCACCGCCGTCGGATAATCGCCGAATTCGACGTACTCCAGAGCCGGCGCGGCCTCCAAGGCGGCGACGACTTTTTGTAGATCGCACGCCGATGCGCACTGCAGCGACACACTGAAGCTATCGCCAAAGAACACCGGTGCCTGCACGCAAGTGGCGGACACTTTCAACTGCGGCAAATTGAGTAATTCTTTCAGCTCGACAGCCATACGCCGCTCCAGGGTGCCATGGCCCTCGGTATCGGGAGTATCGACTTGCGCCAGCAGATTGAACGCCACCTGCCGGTCAAACAACTGCGGCTCGAAAGAGCGCCCGTTGAGCAATTCGGCGGTCTGTCGCGCCAGCTCGGACACCCCCGCCCGACCGCGACTGGAAACCGCCAAGCAGGCGGTGACCGTGACGCGCTGCAAGCTCAGCTGCTCGCGCAATGCCGCAAGCACTGTGGCCAAGGCGATGCTCGGCGCACTCGGGCTCGCCAACAGATAAGGTGCCGACAGCGCCTCCAACACTTCAGGATTCACCTCGGGAATAACCCGCGGCGCTTGCTCTGCCGGAAGGCCCGCGCTCAGATCGATCACCGCGCAGCCCGCCGCCCGAGCCTGCGCGGCATATTGCCGAGTGACGGCCTCACCGGCGCTGAAGAAGGCCAAGCGCGCGGTGGAAAAATCGAAGGACTCCAGCGCGCGAACCCGCAGGTTCTTGCCCTTGTACGATAAGGAACCGCCTGCCGACTCAGCGCTGGCGATCAGCTGCAGGTTCGCCACGGGAAAGTCGCGCTCCTCCAGCAACTGCACCAGGGTTTCGCCCACACTACCGGTGGCGCCGATCACGGCAATATCAAAACTACGGGTCATGGCAAGGCTTCTAACGAAATAAGCCCAGCACTGTATAACCGCGCCAGACAAATGCAAAGGAGCGGGCTTGCTGGCGGCCGAACTTTCATTCGATCACCGGCAAACCCGCTCCTTTTCACTGACAAAAGGCGCGGTACGAACGCAATCAGCGCTCCAGCAGAATCCGCAGCATGCGCCGCAGCGGCTCGGCGGCGCCCCACAGCAGCTGATCACCCACGGTGAAAGCGCCCAGGTACTGCGAGCCCATATTCAGCTTACGCAAACGGCCGACCGGCACGCTCAACGTGCCTGTTACAGCAGTCGGACCCAGCTCACGAATGCTGGCCTCGCGCTGATTCGGCACCAGCTTGACCCAAGGGTTGTGCTGGCTGATCAGGCCTTCGATATCCGACAGCGGCACATCCTTGTTCAGCTTGATGGTCAGCGCCTGGCTGTGACAACGCATGGCGCCGATGCGCACGCACAGGCCATCGACCGGAATCGGGCTCTTGAAGCGGCCTAGAATCTTGTTGGTTTCCGCCTGACCCTTCCACTCTTCACGGCTCTGACCGTTGGGCAGCTCCTTGTCGATATAGGGGATCAGGCTGCCAGCCAGCGGCACGCCGAAGTTGTCCACCGGGAAGGACTCGCCGCGCATGGCCTCGGCCACCTTGCGGTCGATATCCAGGATGGCGCTGGCCGGATCGGCCAGTTCATCGGCCACGCTGGCATTGATCGCGCCCATCTGCTTGATCAGCTCACGCATATTCTGCGCGCCGGCGCCGCTCGCCGCCTGATAGGTCATGGCGCTCATCCACTCGACCAGACCGGCTTCATAGAGGCCGCCCAGGGCCATCAGCATCAGGCTGACGGTGCAGTTGCCGCCGATATAGTTCTTGGTGCCGGCATCCAGCTGCTGGTCGATCACCTTGCGATTGACCGGGTCCAACACTATGACCGCGTCATCGGCCATGCGCAGGGTCGAGGCCGCATCGATCCAGTAACCCTGCCAGCCGGCTTCGCGCAGCTTGGGGAAGACTTCGCTGGTGTAGTCGCCACCCTGGCAGGTGAGGATCACATCGAGGCTTTTCAGCTCGTCGATGCTGTAGGCATCCTTCAGCGGGGCGATGTCCTTGCCAATGGCAGGACCCTGGCCGCCCACATTGGAGGTGGTGAAGAACACCGGCTCGATCAAGTCGAAATCCTGCTCTTCCAGCATGCGCTGCATCAGCACGGAACCGACCATGCCACGCCAACCGATCAGACCTACACGTTTCATAACCACCATACCTTTATAAACGGAGCGCCAACGCAGGTTGGCCTACCCAGAAGATTACAGACTGCGCAAGGCTTCGGCCACCGCATCGCCCATGGCCGCCGTACCGACCTTGGTCGTACCGGCAGATTGAATGTCGCCGGTGCGCAGGCCCTGATCCAGCACCAGGCTGACAGCCCGCTCGATGGCAGCGGCGGCGACGCCCTGGTTGAAGCTGTAACGCAGCATCATCGACACCGAGAGAATGGTCGCCAGCGGGTTGGCAATGCCAAGGCCTGCGATATCCGGCGCGCTGCCGTGGCACGGCTCGTACATGCCCTTGTTGTTGGCATCCAGGGAGGCCGACGGCAGCATGCCGATGGAGCCGGTGAGCATGGACGCTTCATCGGAAAGGATGTCGCCGAACATATTGTCGGTGACCATCACATCGAACTGCTTGGGCGCGCGCACCAGTTGCATGGCGGCGTTGTCCACGTACATATGGCTGAGTTCGACGTCCGGGTAATCCTTGGCCACTTCCTCGACCACGGCGCGCCACAGTTGGCTGGAGGCCAGCACGTTGGCCTTGTCCACCGAGCAGAGCTTGTTGCCGCGCACGCGGGCCATGTCGAAACCGACCCGGGCGATACGGCGGATTTCGCTTTCGCTGTACGGCAGGGTGTCGTAAGCCATGCGCTCGCCGTTCTGCAACACCTTGCTCTCACGCGGCTGACCGAAGTAGATGCCGCCGGTCAGCTCACGCACGATGAGGATATCCAGCCCCGCCACCACTTCCGGCTTGAGCGAGGAGGCATCGGCCAGTTGCGGATAGAGGATGGCCGGACGCAGGTTGGCGAACAGGCCCAGCTGCGAACGTATCTTCAGCAGGCCGCGCTCGGGACGGATGGCCGGGTCTATCTTGTCCCACTTCGGCCCGCCGACGGCGCCCAGCAGGATGGCATCGGCGGCGCGGGCGCGGGCCAGGGTCTCGTCGGCCAGGGGCACGCCGTACTTGTCCACGGCGGCGCCGCCCAGCTCGTCGAAACTCAGCTCGAAGCCCAGGCTGTACTTGTCGTTGGCCAGCTCAAGCACCTTGACCGCTTCGGCCATGATTTCCGGGCCGATACCGTCGCCGGGGAGAATCAGAATCTGTTTGCTCATCGTGTCCTCAATACGCCGTAGGGTGCGCCGTGCGCACCATCCATTCGCTTAACCGGTGCGCGCGGCGCACCCTACTTATTTAATTGCGCCGAACAGCCAGGGGCTGCTCTGCTGGTGTTTGCCTTCGAAGGTCTTGATCGCATCGCTGTCCTGCAGAGTCAGGCCGATATCGTCCAGACCGTTGAGCAGGCAATGCTTGCGGAAGGCATCGACCTCGAATGGGTACTGCACACCATCCGGACGGGTCACTGTCTGCGCCGCCAGGTCGACGGTCAACTGGTAGCCCTCGCAGGCTTCGGCCTGCTGGAACAGTTCGTCGACTTCGTCTTCCTTGAGGACGATCGGCAGCAAACCGTTCTTGAAACTGTTGTTGTAGAAAATATCGGCGTAGCTCGGCGCGATGATGGTACGGAAGCCGTACTCCTCCAAGGCCCAGGGCGCATGCTCGCGGCTCGAACCGCAACCGAAGTTCTCCCGCGCCAGCAGCACGCTGGCGCCCTGATAGCGCGGGAAGTTCAGCACGAAGTCTTTATTGACCGGGCGCTGGGAGCAGTCCTGATTGGGCTGCCCGACATCCAGGTAGCGCCACTCGTCGAACAGGTTGGGGCCGAAACCGCTGCGCTTGATCGACTTCAAGAACTGCTTGGGGATGATCTGGTCGGTGTCGACGTTGGCACGGTCCAAAGGCGCGACCAAGCCGGTGTGTTGGGTAAAGGCTTTCATCTTCGCTCTCCTTAAGGCCGGATCAATTCGCGCACATCGATAAAGCGACCGGTCACCGCAGCGGCGGCGGCCATGGCCGGGCTGACCAGATGGGTACGGCCGCCGGCGCCCTGACGGCCCTCGAAGTTGCGGTTGGAGGTGGACGCGCAATGCTCGCCACTGCCCAGTTTGTCCGGGTTCATCGCCAGGCACATGGAGCAGCCCGGCTCGCGCCATTCGAAACCGGCCTCGATAAAGATCTTGTCCAGCCCTTCGGCCTCGGCCTGGGCCTTGACCAGACCCGAGCCCGGCACCACCAATGCCTGCTTGACCGTGCTGGCGACCTTGCGGCCCTTGGCCACCTCGGCGGCGGCGCGCAGGTCTTCGATCCGTGAGTTGGTGCAGGAGCCGATAAACACCCGGTCCAGCTGGATATCGGTGATCGCCTGGTTGGCGGTCAGGCCCATATATTTCAGGGCGCGGACTATGGAGTCGCGCTTGACCGGATCGGCCTCGGCGGCCGGGTCCGGCACCTTCTGATCGACGGCCAGGACCATCTCGGGCGAAGTACCCCAGCTGACTTGCGGCTTGATGTCCTCGGCACGCAACTCGACCACTGTGTCGAAATGCGCATCGGCGTCCGACACCAGGTCCTGCCACTGCGCAACCGCCTTGGCCCAGTCGGTGCCTTTGGGGGCGAACGGGCGGCCTTCGACGTAGGCGATGGTCTTCTCGTCCACCGCCACCAGGCCCACGCGGGCGCCGGCTTCGATGGACATATTGCAGATGGTCATACGCCCTTCCAGGGACAAATCACGGATCGCGCTACCGGCGAACTCCAGGGCATGGCCATTGCCGCCCGCGGTGCCGATCTTGCCTATCACGGCGAGCACTATGTCCTTGGCGGTCACGCCGAAGGGCAACCGGCCTTCGACCGCGACCTTCATGTTTTTCATCTTCTTCGCCACCAGGCACTGGGTCGCCAGCACATGCTCGACCTCGGAGGTACCGATGCCATGGGCCAAGGCGCCGAAGGCACCATGGGTGGAGGTGTGCGAGTCGCCGCAGACCACGGTCATGCCCGGCAAGGTCGCGCCCTGCTCCGGGCCGACCACATGGACTATGCCCTGGCGCGGGTCGTTCATCTTGAATTCGAGGATACCGAAGTCGTCGCAGTTCTCGTCCAGGGTCTGCACCTGCAGGCGCGACACCTCATCGGCGATGGCCTCCAGGCCGCCCTGGCGCTCGGCCTTGGTGGTCGGCACGTTGTGATCAGGCGTGGCGATATTGGCGTCGATGCGCCACGGTTTGCGCCCGGCCAGACGCAGCCCTTCGAAGGCCTGCGGCGAGGTCACTTCGTGGAGGATATGGCGGTCGATATAGATCAGCGACGAACCATCGTCACGGCGCTTCACCTCGTGCATTTCCCAGAGCTTGTCGTAGAGCGTTTTGCCGGCCATCAGCTTGTCCCTCATCAGCGTGTTTCTATGCCTGGGCGAATGGCCCTTTGGCTTATGGGGTAATCCTATGGGCTGGAATTGAATTACTCAAATTCATATTTTTTATTCAAAGGATTCCCTTATGGAATAACGCTAGGCTTCCAGCCACAGGCCACAAGCAAAGGCCTGCGGCGCTCTTCTCGAAACTTGCGACGCAGTTCGAGTTCGCCTAAGTTCAACCGGGGGCATGCACAACGAGCACAGGCAGACAAACCATGACTGACGGCGTCGTACTCTGCGTGGACGATGACATCGCACTGCTCGGTGCCCTGCGCACCCTGCTCAGTAAACAGCTTGATGCAGGGCAACTGGTCGAAATCGCGGAAAGCGGTGAAGAAGCCCTGGAAATCAGCGAAGACATGCGCGCCCAGGGGCTTGAGCTTAGCGTGGTCATCTCAGACTTCATCATGCCCGGCATGCGTGGCGACGAGTTGCTAGTACGCCTGCATGAGCGCCATCCCGACACCATCAAGATTCTGTTGACCGGGCAGAGCGATATTGAAGGCGTCAAACGCGCAATCAATGAAGCCAATCTCTACCGCTTCCTGGAAAAGCCCTTCGACAACACCGATATAGTCCTGACAGCCCAAAGCGCATTACGCGCCTTTCGCCAGGACCGCGAACTGCAAGGGCAGAACGAGCGCCTCAAGCAGATCAATACCGAGCTGGAGGCCTTGGTCGAAGCGCGCACCCATGCCTTGCTCGAGAAAAATCAAGAACTGCAAAGACTGGCCGTGACCGACTGCCTGACCGGGCTATACAACAGGCTCAAGCTGGATCAGGTGCTGGAGGAGGAGCTGAGTCGCAGCCAGCGCTATGCAACCCCCTTCGCCCTGCTGCTGCTGGATCTCGACCACTTCAAGGCGATTAACGACCAGCACGGCCACCAGGCTGGCGACCTGATGCTGCAGCAGATTGCCAGCATACTCGGTGAGAACGCACGCACCACGGATGCCGTCGGGCGCTGGGGCGGCGAGGAGTTTCTGCTGGTGTGCCGCAATACCGACCTGGACGGTGCCGGCACCCTTGCTGAAAAGCTACGCCAGAAAATCGCCACCCATGATTTCCCCAGGCTGGGCCAGAGAACGGCCAGCTTCGGGGTCGCCGCCTACCGTCAGGACGACAGCATCACCGAGATGTTGGCACGGGCGGACACTGCGCTCTATCTGGCCAAGGACAGGGGACGCAATCGTATCGAGTGCAGCGCCTGAAGGCCTCGCCATAGCTGTCCCACCCGAAACGCTCAATCCAGCAGACTCCGCTAGGTTTTATCAGAGCCGGGGTCTCAGGTGCTCACTATGAATAGACGCCCCATTCTCATGCTCTTGCTGGCCTTGGTCGCACTGCCAGGCTACGCCGAGACTATCCAAGTGGTCACTGAAACCAGCGCCTACGTCTACCTGAAGGACGGCAAGGTCGCCGGCCCGGCTACCGAGGTAGTGGAGCCGACGCTGCGCCGGGCCGGCCTGCACGACTACCGGATCACCCTTTATCCCTGGGCCCGCGCCTACCGCCTGGCCCTGAGTACACCGAACGTACTGATCTACTTGATCGCCCGCACCGAGATGCGCGAGCCCAAGTTCAAATGGGTGGGCGAGCTGGGCAGAATCCAATACCACCTGTACAAGCTCGCCGATCGCTCGGACATAGCGGTCCACAACCTGGCGGACGCTCGCAACTATCGCATTGGGGTGATACGCGACGACGTGCGCGAGCAGTATCTGCGCCAGCAGGGCTTCACCAGGCTGGTGCTAGCGGCGGAAGGACTGGACAACTTCAAGCAACTGCTCAATGGCCGGGTGGACCTGCTGCCGCTGAACGACACTGACCCCGCCCTACTCTGTGCAAGCATGCAGTTCGACTGCAGCAGGCTGCAGCGGGTACTGACCCTCGACAAAATGAGTACCGGCCTCTACATGGCCTACAGCACCACCACCCCGGACGAGATAGTCGAACGCACGCGGCAAGCCTTCGACGCTATCAAGGCCGAGGGCTTGCTGGAGCAGACCATGCCCGGACGCCACTGAAGGAGAGCCTCTATGCACGGAAGAACGCGATGATCCCTGTCCTCTCATGGCTGCTCAGACGGGGCCAGCAGGTCGGCCTGCCACTGCTGCTGGCACTCAACCCGGTCCTGCCGGCAAGCGGGCAGACGCTGAGGGTGGTGACCGAGGAATACCCACCTTACAACTACACCGAGAACGGTAGACTGACTGGCCTGTCCACCGAGATCATCCAGGCGGCGCTCGCCGCGGTCCAGTTGCAGGGCCAATTCCAGTCGCTGCCCTGGGCGCGCGCCTATGACATCGCCCAGAACAGCGAGAACGTGCTGATCTATACCATAGTGCGTACCCCACACCGCGAAGCCCTGTTCAAATGGGTTGCCCCCCTGGCGCCGATGAGGCGTTACCTGTTTTCCTGGGCGCAGCGCCCCATCAGCCTGCAACATCTCGACGACGCCAAGCACTACCAGATCGGCACGGTCAACGAAGACGTGGGCGAACAATTCCTGGTCGCCCAAGGTTTCGCCAAGGGGCGGAACCTGCAGTCCAGCGCCCAATACGCCTTCAATTACGAGAAGCTCAAGCTGGGCCGCATCGACCTCTGGGTCATAGACGAGCGGGTCGCCCATTACCTGGCCCGCCAGGCTGGCGACGATCCGCTACAGGTGCTGAGTAAGTCCTATCCCCTGCCGGAGCTAGAGGGCGAGCACTATATGGCATTCGGCAAGCAGACCCCGGATGCCCTGGTCGAGCGTGTCCGCCAGGGCCTGGAGCGGATCAAGCATAACGGCGTGCTGGACAGCATCCAGAAGAAATGGGGCCTGCATGCCTCAGACCAGTAAAGCGGGATCGCTGGGTGGGCGCATGGTGCTGGCTACCCTTGGCTTTTGCCTGGTATTCACCCTGGCGGCCGTGACGGTGCGCACCTGGTCCGCCTGGCGCGAGGGTGCAGCCAGCATGGATGCCGAATTGGCCCTGGTCGGGCAGGTGTACCAGCACACCCTGAGCAAGGCGATCTGGGAAATGGATCGCGAGGCGCTACACACCCACTTGGCCAGCGCCATCCGCGTGCCTGCCCTGGGCCATATCGAAGTGCGCCTGATCCAGGCCCACCGCCAACTGGAAACCCTGGAGCGCAGCCGCGCAGGCTGGCAAGTATCGAAACGGGCACCCAAGCTGCAGCTGCAGCTGACCTATCAGGCCTATCCCGAGGCCGACAGCGAAACGGTCGGTGAAGTCAGGCTGTACGGCGACGAGCGGCAGCTATGGGCCCGCCTGCAAGGCCACATCGCCGCCATAGTGCTGACTCAGATAGTCCAGTCGCTACTGCTGGCCGGCTTTATCATGTGGCTGTTCAGCCACACTGTGACCACCCACGTGGAGCGCATTGCCCGCCATCTGGCCCGGCTCAGCCCGGCCAATCTGAGCGAAACCCTCAGCCTCAAGCGCAAGACCTCGCGACAGGACGAACTGCAGCTGCTGGTACAGGGTATCAACCAGCTGCAATCCAGCCTGGCGGACTATATAGCGCAGAAACAGCGCTTCGAGTGCGAGCTGGCCGAGCACCGCGACCATCTGGCCGAGCTGGTGCGCGCACGCACCGCCGAGCTGTTACAAGCCAATACGGCGCTGGCCCAGTCGGCCGAGACCCTGCGGCAGATAGGCGACATCGGCCGGGAGCTGACCACCAGCCTAGACCGTCAGGCGATCTGCCAGGCGTTGTACCGGCACCTGCGCGCCCTGCTGCCATTGGACGGTTTCGACATCGCCGTGCTCAACCCGCAAGGCACTCACCTGCAACTGATCTACTGCATAGAGGACGAGCAGGTCGGCGGCAGCCTGGAGCTGCCCCTCGATCACCCCAGCTCGCTCACCGTGCGCGCCTTCCGCGAGGAGCGCGAGCTGGTGGTGGCCGACCAGGCGCAGATCGAAGCGGCGCCCCTACCGCCGGGCATAGCGCCGAGCGCGCCCATGCGTTCGGCCGCCCTGCGCCCCTTGATCGCCAACGGCCAGCGCATCGGCGTGGTCTGCCTGCTCAGCCACACCGCCCAGGCCTTCCAGGAGCGCGAACTGGAGGTACTGCGCTCCACCGCCACCTACGCCACCATCGCCCTGGCCAATGCCAGCGCCTATGCGACAGCCGAGCGCGCACGCAGCCAGGCGGCCCAGGCCCTAGAAGAACTGCGCCAGGCGCAGAGCCAACTCATCCAATCGGAGAAGATGGCCGCCCTTGGTCAGTTGATCGCAGGCGTCGCCCATGAAATCAATACGCCGATCGGCGCGATCAAGTCCAGCGGGCGCAATATCGCCGATTCGCTGCGCCATACCCTAGAAAACCTGCCGCGGCTGCTGCAACTGCTCGACGAGCAGCAACAGCAGCTGTTCCTGCGCCTGATCGGCCACCGCGCCGAACCGAGCGCCCCGCTCGGCACCCGCGAGGAGCGCGCCCTGATGCGCGCCCTGACCACGCAGCTGGAACAAGCCGGCATCGACCAGGCGCGGTACAAGGCGGCCATCCTGGTGCAACTGCGCGCCCAGGACGGAGCCCTCGACTACCTGCCACTGCTGCGCCATCCCGAGCAAGCCCTGATCCTCGACACCGCCTACAGCCTGGCCAGCATCGCCAGCAACACCGATAACATCAATATGGCCGTCGAGCGGGTCGCCAAGATCATCTTCGCCCTGAAATCCTTCGCCCGCTTCAACCCCAGCGGCGAGAGGGTCGAGGCCGACCTCAGGGACGGCCTGGAAACCGTGCTGACCCTCTATCAACACCAGTTCAAACACCATGTCGAGGTGCTGCGCCACTACCAGGACATCCCGCCGCTGCGCTGCCTGCCCGACGAACTCAACCAGGTGTGGACCAATCTGATCCACAACGCCCTGCAGGCCATGCAGCACAAGGGCACCCTGAGCCTGAAGATCGATCGCGACGGCGATGCCGCGGTGGTCTCCATCGGCGACAGCGGCTGCGGCATCGCCGAGGACATCCGCGAGCGCATCTTCGACGCCTTCTTCACCACCAAACCGGCGGGAGAAGGCAGCGGCCTGGGCCTGGACATAGTCCGCAAGATAGTGGACAAGCATGGCGGACATATCCGCGTGCAAAGCGAAGTGGGCCGCGGTAGCACCTTCTCCGTTTATCTCCCCTATGCACGGGAAAACGGGCAAGTTTCAGCCTGACGCCGAGGATCTTCGTCCAGCCTTTAGCGCTTTTCCCTTCCATCCTCTGTTCAGCGAGAAATCATGGACCTTGCCACCCTGAATGCCTTTATCGCCATTGCCGAGCTGGGCAGCTTCTCCGAGGCGGCTGAACGCCTGCACCTGACCCAGCCGGCGGTGAGCAAGCGTATCGCCAGCCTGGAACAACAACTGAATGTGCGCCTGTTCGACCGCCTGGGCCGCGAGGTGAGCCTGACCGAGGCCGGCCGCGCCCTGCTGCCACGGGCCTACCAGATACTCAATGTGTTGGATGATACGCGCCGCGCCCTGACCAACCTGAACGGCGAGATCAGCGGTCGCCTGACCCTGGCCACCAGCCACCATATCGGCTTGCACCGCCTGCCGCCGCTGCTGCGCGCCTTTACCCGCGCGCACCCGCAGGTGGCCCTGGATATCCAGTTCCTCGATTCCGAGGTGGCCTATGAAGAGGTGCTGCACGGCCGCGCCGAGCTGGCGGTGATCACCCTGGCCCCGGAAACCCGCGAGCCGGTGCATGCGGTGGCGGTGTGGGACGACCCGCTGGACTTCGTCGCCGCCCCCGAACACCCGCTGGCACGCACCGGCGCGGTCAGCCTGGCCGACGTGGCCCGCCACCCGGCGGTATTCCCCGGCGGCAACACCTTTACCCACCATATAGTGCGGCGCCTGTTCGAAGCCCAGGGCCTGACGCCGAATATCGCCATGAGCACCAATTACCTGGAGACCATCAAGATGATGGTGTCCATCGGCCTGGCCTGGAGCGTGCTGCCGCGCACCATGCTCGACGAGCAGGTCGCCCGCCTGCCTTTGCCGGACATCCAGTTGTCGCGCCAGCTAGGCTATATCTCGCATAGCGAACGCACCCTGTCGAACGCGGCCAGGGCCTTTATGGCCTTGCTCGACGGCCAGCGCGAGAGTCTTGCACCCACGGCCGACAAGAGGCTAACGTGAGGCCCTTAACGATAAGAAAGACGATAAGAAAGGCTTCTGCATGATCCCTGCACGTCGACCTATCAGCGGCCGCGACACCCGTTTGCCCAGAGGAAGAGTCGGCCGTGACCAAACCCACTGACAGCCGTCCACCACTGCCCTTTATCCCGGCACTGGACCCCGCCGAATTCGAAAAAACCTGGAACGACGCCCCACGCCTGCTGCGCGCCTTGAACGGAGCCAATCTGGGCACCTGGTATTGGGATATCGAAAGCGGCCGGGTCAGCTGGTCACGCGGTGCCCAGGCGCTGTTCGGCCTCGATCCCAAGCACCCCCTGCAGACCCAGGTCGACTATATCGATCTGATCCCTGCGGAAGACCGCGCCGAGGTGCTGCAGGTCTTCGAACAGTTCCTGGTGGGAATACCCAGCTCACGCGCCCTGCGCCATCGCATTCTCTGGCCCGACGGCAGCCTGCACTGGCTGGAGATCAACGGTAGCCTGCAGCAGGATGCCGACGGCAAGCCGCGGGTCATGGGGGTGATCCGCGATATCAGCGGCCAGCAAGCCCGCGACCAGGCGCTGCGCAGCAGCGAGGAAAAATTCGCCCAGGCCTTCCATTACACCCCGGACGCCGTGGTGATCACCGACAAGGCCAGCGGTCGCTTTATCGAGGTCAATGCCGGCTTCGAGCGCCAGTTCGGCTGGAGCAGCGCCGAAACCCTGGGCCGTACCTCGCTGGAGCTGGGCATCTGGGCCAACCCCGCCGATCGCCAGCGGATGCTTGAGGCGATCGAACGCAACGCCCTCAACGGCCTGGAAGTCTGCCTCTACCACCGCGACGGCAGCATCCGCAGAAATCTCCTGTTCGGCGGCGCCATACAGCTGGATGGCAGAACCAGCCTGGTGCTGTCGCTGCGCGATATCACCGAACAGCGCAATCAGGAACAGGCCCTCAAGGACAGCCAGGAACGCCTGACCCTGGCCCTGGAATCCGCCGACCTAGGCACCTGGGACTGGCATATCCCCAGCAATATGCTGTTCGGCTCGGCCCGCGCCGCGATCCTCCACGGCCTGGCGGACGCCCCCTTCCATGACGATTTCCGCAAGTTCTTCAGCCATATACCCATGGCCGACCGCTGCGCCATGCGCCGCCACTACAACGCCCTGCTCGCGGGCGCCAGCCAGGATTACCAGGTCACCTACCGGGCGGTCTACGGCAACCATGAGGTGCACTATCTGGAGAGCACCGCCAAGCTGTACCGCGATGAACAGGGCAAGCCGCTGCGCATGGCCGGCATCCTCATCGACATCAGCGAACGGGTGCTGCGCGAACAGCGCCTCAAAGCCTCCGAAGAGAAATTCGCCACCCTGTTCCAGGCCAGCCCCGACCCGATCTGTGTGTCGCGCATCCGCGACGGGGTGTTTATCGAAATCAACCAGAGCTTCAGCCAGGCCTTCGGCTGGACTCCGCCGGAAATAGTCGGGCGCAGCGGCCCGCAGATCAACTTCTGGGTCGACCTCGACGAGCGCAAGCGCCTGTTCGACAAACTCACCGCGCAACAGGGGCTGGACAACGAACAGGCCCGCTATCGCACCAAGGCCGGCCAGGAGCTGACCTGCGTGGTGTCCAGCCGTTTTATCCGGGTCGAACGGCAGCTGTGCATCCTCTCCACCTTCCGCGACGTCAGCGAACGCCTGCGCGCCGAGGCGGCGCTCAAGGCCAGCCAGGAGAAGTTCGCCAAGGCCTTCCACTCCAGCCCCGACGCCATCACCATCACCGAGCGCGAGAGCGGCCGCTATATCGAAGTCAACGAGGGCTTCAGCCGCCTGACCGGCTACAAGGCCGAAGAAGTGATAGGCCTCAGCTCCAGGGAGCTGAGTGTCTGGGCCGACCCGCAAGAGCGGGTGCAGATGGTGCATGCGCTCAAGCAGGACGGCCACGTCTACCACATGGAGATGCACGGCAAGCACCGCGACGGCACGGTCAAACTGGTCGAGGTGTCGGTCGAGTCCATCGAACTGGACGCCACCCCCTGCCTGCTGCTGACCGCCCGCGACATCAGCGAACTCAAGCACGCCCAGGCCCAGGTGCAGCACCTGGCCTACCACGACTCGCTGACCAACCTGCCCAACCGCGCCCTGCTGCTCGATCGCCTGACCCAGCAGATCGCCCTGCTCAAGCGTCACGAACTGCGCGGCGCCCTGCTGTTTCTCGACCTGGATCACTTCAAGCATATCAACGACTCCCTCGGCCACCCGGTCGGCGATGCCGTGCTCAAGCTTGTTACTGCAAGGCTGGAGGCCAGCGTGCGCCTGGAAGACACGGTGGCCCGCCTGGGCGGCGACGAATTTGTCGTGCTGCTCTCGGGCCTGGAAGGCAAACGCTCGACCGTTATGCGGCAGACCCGGGCGGTGGCGGAAAAACTGCGCCACCTGCTGGCCGAACCCATGCTGCTGGATGGCCACCAGCTGCAGGTCACCCCCAGCATCGGCATCGCCCTGATCCCCGACCATGGCGACACCCCCGCCGATCTGCTCAAGCGTGCCGATATCGCCCTGTACCGCGCCAAGGACTCCGGGCGCAACTGCATCCAGCTGTTTCGCAACACCATGCAGAAGGCAGCCAGCGAGCGCCTGCGCCTGGAAAGCGACCTGCGCCTGGCCCTGGCTCGGGGTGAATTTGAACTGCACTTCCAGCCCCAGGTCGATGCCCGCAGCAACCTGATCATCGGCGCCGAGGCGCTGTTGCGCTGGAGCCACCCACTACTCGGCGCCCAGTCCCCGGCGCTGTTTATCCCGATCCTGGAAGAGAGCGGGTTGATCCTCGAGGTCGGCGGCTGGGTGCTGACCGAAGCCTGCCAGGCCTGCGCGCAACTGCTCCAAGACGGCCTGGTCGACAGCCAGCAATTCAGCCTGTGCGTGAATATCAGCCCCCGCCAGTTCCGCCAGAACGACTTCGTCGAGCGCGTGGAGAGCAGCCTGGCCGGCAGCCAGTTACCGACCGCCATGCTCAAGCTGGAGATCACCGAAGGCATAGTGATCCAGAATATCGACGACACCATCGCCAAGATGAACCGCCTCAAGCGCCTCGGCGTCAGCTTCGCCATGGACGATTTCGGCACCGGCTACAGCTCCCTGACCTACCTCAAGCGCCTGCCGGTGGACGTGCTGAAGATCGACCAGTCCTTCGTCCGCGATGCCACCCAGGACGCCAACGACGCGGAAATCATCCGCGCCATAGTCGCCATGGCGCGCAGCCTGGGCCTGGCGATGATTGCCGAGGGCGTCGAGCACAGCGACCAGCTGGATTTTCTCCAGGAGCAGGGTTGCCACCTCTACCAGGGCTACCTGTTCAGCAAGCCGGTGCCCATGGACGAGTTTCGCATCCTGCTGCAGGACAACCGCCTGCAAGCCTTCCCCTAAAACGACCTGGGCAGCTTATGTCCCGGTTGCGTGTTGAACCTTTGTAGGGCGGCCGCGTAGGTTGGGTTGAGGCGCGTAGCGATAAAGCCCAACGGCAAAGCCCAACGGCGATTCTACGGGCGCAATCCTTGCCGCCTTTTTGTACCTTGTGGGACTTGTGGGGCTCAGCCCAACCTACGATCCGGACCAGGGTTTGCTTGCAACACATAACTGGGACATAGCCATGCACAAGGTCATGCTAATTACCGGCGCCAGCCGCGGCATAGGCGCCGCCACCGCCAGGCTCGCCGCGGCCCAGGGCTATGCGCTGTGCCTCAACTACCACAGGCAAGGCGCGACGGCCGAGGCGCTGGTGGCGGAAATAATCCAGGGCGGTGGCCAGGCCATGGCGGTGCAGGCGGACGTGGCCGACGAGGCCCAGGTCCTGCGCCTGTTCGCCAGCCTCGACCGGCACTTCGGCCGCCTCGATGTGCTGGTCAATAACGCCGGTGTGCTGGAGCAGCAGATGCGCCTGCAGCAGATGGACCTGGCGCGCTGGCAGCGGGTGTTCGGCGTCAACGTGTTCGGCAGCTTTCTCTGCGCCCGCGAGGCGATCAAGCGCATGTCGACCGCCCAGGGCGGACGCGGCGGCGCCATAGTCAACCTGTCATCGGCGGCCGCCCGTCTCGGCGCGCCCGGCGAATATATCGACTATGCCGCGGCCAAGGGCGCCATCGACAGCCTGACCCTGGGCCTGGCCAAGGAGGTGGCGAGTGAAGGCATTCGGGTCAACGCCGTGCGCCCGGGGGTGATAGACACCGAGATCCACGCCAGCGGCGGCGAACCCGAGCGGGTGGCGCGCCTCAGCCAGAGCATCCCCATGGGCCGAGGCGGGCGCGCCGAGGAAGTCGCCGCGGCGATTCTCTGGCTGGCCAGCCAGCAGGCCTCCTACGCCAGCGGGGCGCTGCTGGATATCGGCGGTGGGCGCTAACCGCAACCATGGGTTACGCCGCACCTAAATACCGTTTTGCCGCGCAGAGCGCCTCAGCGGCTAACCCATCCTACGCGCTGTAGGAGCCAACTTGCTGGCGATCCAGGCCCCTACCTAGCGAAATCGCCAACCCCGCGGGCTGAGCTCCGCGAAGCCCAACGCGATGTCCACCACGAGATCGCCATGTTGGGCTTCGCCGCTGCGCGCCTCAACCCAACAGCGTCAAGCAATGGCCAGTTGCTCCTGCCGCGTGCGAACCGGAACATCCACGTCAAGCAAGGCATCGATACGGCTACAGTCACTCTCCCGGCGCAACAGGCTAAATAGCTCGGTGGCCTCGGGGTAGCTGCGGGTCAGCATGGCCAGCCATTGCTTGAGTCGCCCCGGGGCATAACGCGGCGAGATCTTGCGCCGCGCCTGCAACCAGAAATCCGCCAGCAGCGGCTGCAACTCCTGCCAACTCATCTCGACCACGGCCTGCCCGGCACGCGCCGCGGCTATCTGCCGGGCCAGGTCCGGACGGGCCACCAGGCCGCGACCCAGCATGATGTCCTCGGCCCCGCTGACCTCGCGACAACGCCGCCAGTCATCCAGGCTCCAGATCTCGCCGTTGGCGAACACCGGCACCTTGACCGCCTCCTGCACCAACGCCACCCACTCCCAATGCGCCGGCGGCTTATAGCCCTCGACCTTGGTCCGCGCGTGCACCACGATTTGCCCGGCACCGCCCTCGGCCAGGGCCTGGGCGCACTCCAGGGCATAGTCCTTGTGATCGAAGCCCAGGCGCATCTTGGCCGTGACCGGAATAGCGGCGGGCACCGCGCGGCGCACCTCGCGAACTATGGCGTGCAGCAGTTCCGGCTCCTTTAACAGCACCGCTCCGCCGCGGGACTTGTTCACCGTCTTGGCCGGGCAGCCGAAATTCAGGTCGATCACCGGCGCCCCCAGGGTGCAGGCGAAGGCGGCGTTATCCGCCAGGCACGCCGGATCGGAGCCGAGAAACTGTACCCGCAGCGGCGTGCCGGCAGCGGTCTGCGCCGCCGTGAACAGCTCGGGCGCCAGCTTCTCGTAGGTGGAGACCGGCAAGACCCGCTCGGTGACGCGGATAAATTCGGTGACGCACCAGTCGATGCCGCCGACCCGGGTCAGCACGTCACGCAGGATTTCGTCGACCAACCCCTCCATGGGAGCCAGGGCGATTTGCATAGACAATCTCTTGAAAAAATTTTCGGGAGAAATTCTTGACGTCGCCCGCCAGAGATGGCAGGCCGCAAAAAATCGTCGGGAACGATTTTTGACGTCGCGCAGCGACGGCCCCGAAGGGGTGGCCGCCAAGGATGGCGGGACACAAAAAACGCTGCGTAGTGTACGCGGCGTGACACAGCTGATGAAGACTCCGTTCAGAGCTCCATGGGGAAAGGCGGCAGCACGGCCGCCCCATAACCCTCGACGAACTCCGTCGGCATGCGCTTGGGCTTGCCGCTGGATAGCTCGATGCAGACGAAGGTGGTCTTGGCGCGCAGCAGGGTGACGCCATCTTCGGGACGAATCAGCTGGAAGCGCCGGTCCATCTTCAGGCGCTGGTCGGACTCGACTATCCAGGTGGCCATCTGCAGCTGCTGGTCTTCATAGGCGCTGGCCAGGTAATCGATTTCGTGGCGCAGCACCGCCATGGCGCGGTCCAGGCGACGATACTCGGCCAGGTCCAGGCCCAGGTACTGCGAGTGACGCCAGGCGCAGCGCTCCAGCCAGCTGACATAGACCGCATTGTTGGCGTGCCCGAGGCCATCGATGTCCTCGGCCAGCACGCTGATATCGATGACGAACGGATTGGCCAGGTCCCAATTCATAGTTGTTGCTCCACGCTGCGCTTCCTCGAATAAATCGCCGCCCGCCCGATCGCACCGGCTGGCAAACAGCTGCAGAGCATAACCCAAGCCAGACAGGCTCGGCGCAGCGTACAACGCGGCGCCGACACGGACAGCAGAAACGGCTGCGCCCGACCACCCAGGCTCCAGATGGAACCAAGGCGCGCCGAGCGCAAGAGGCTGGCTATTAGGAAGCCAGCGCGCTGCTATGCCGGGCCGTCCCGAGCAGCTGCAGCACCGCCTCGTGCAGGCGCGGATCGGCCAGCACCCGGTGGTGCCCGCCCTCCTCCAGGCGCAACAGGCGACTGTCGAACCAGGCCTGGTGAATGATTTCAGCCTCGCTAAACGGCACCACCGGATCGTCCGCGGCATGTACCACCAACCCGGGATAATCCAGCTGGTAGTGCGCCACATCCAGCTTGCCCGCGGGCATGCCGGCCTTCTCCTCGATCAGGTGGACGAAATGTGCGCCCGCCTGCGCCGGAAGACCCATATAGCGGGTGAAACGCCGCAGCATGGTGAGAATCCGGCTCGGCGCGGCAATGCTCACCACCGCCTCGGCGCGCAGCCCCAGCTGGGTCGCCAGCAGCACGCTGGCGCCGCCCATGGAGTGGCCGATCACCGCCTTGAGCGGCGGCAACTCGTTGGCCGCCTCGAGCAGCGCATGGGCGAACTGCACCACAGTGGCTTCCTGCCCTGGCGAGCGCCCATGGGCCGGCGCATCCAGCGCCACCACACCATAACCGGCCTTGACCAAGGCCTTGATCAACGCGGCGAACTGCGTCGGCCTGCCTTCCCAGCCATGCATCAGCAGCACGGTCGGACCGCTGCCCCAGCGCAGGGCCGAGAGCCCGAAACGCAGCGTGACGCGCTCGGACTGCCCCAGCAGCGGCAACTCCCACTCCCGCGGCAAGGTCTCGCGTGGGGTCATAAACTCGCGGCGCAGCTTGCTGGCCAGCGCATGGGGGGCCACCAGGCCTACAGACGCATTGAAACCACGAATCCAGCTGATGCTGTTCATTGCCATTCTCCTCAAACGATCGCCGCTTTGGCGGCACGCAAGACGCGGTCAGACAACTCACAGGGACCCAGCGCCCGCGCCAGCGCTAGACCTCCGACCATCAGGGCGATATCGGCGAGCACCTTGTGGGCCTCCTCGGGGCTGCCCGCCAGCCGCGCGGTCATCAGCTCCAGGTGCTCGGCCAATACGCTGCGAAAGCTTTCCGGCAGTCGCGTCAGCTCGCCCAGCGAGCTGGGCAATGGACAGCCCTGGTCGCTGGCATCGCGGTGCTTGCGCGACAGGTAGAAGGCCGCCACCAGCGCCCGCCGCTCATCGGCCGGCAGGCTCTGGTCCAGCTGATCGAGCAACTCGCGGCGCCGACACAGCATCTGCTGGAAGACCTCCAGCATCAGCGCGTCCTTGCTCTCAAAATGCGCATAGAAGCCGCCGACGGTGAGGCCGGCGGCGCCCATCACCTCACCGACACTCGGCTCGGCCGGCCCCCGCTGCAGTAGCGCGGCGCTGGCCGCGGCGAGAATGCGTTCACGGGTTTGCGCTTTCTTGTCGCTCATGGTCGCCTCCCGAAAATATTACGATTGAAATATTATGCTCGTAATAAATTTACGCAAGGCTTAATCGCAACCGTTGGTCGGAACACTCACGTGGAAGGGAAATAAACAGGCGGAAAAACAAAAGGGCCATTCGATAAAGAATGACCCTTCAAAATCCCGCAGCGCGGGCAAAAATGGCGTCCCCTAGGGGACTCGAACCCCTGTTACCGCCGTGAAAGGGCGGTGTCCTAGGCCACTAGACGAAGGGGACGAAACCTTCGAAGAACAAGGCCAGCGCTAGGCTGGCCTGTCGTGGAATTGGTGGAGCTAGACGGGATCGAACCGTCGACCTCTTGCATGCCATGCAAGCGCTCTCCCAGCTGAGCTATAGCCCCGGATTTAATGTCTCTCGACGCGCAACACCTAAGCA
>Ga0209343_10001818_pt1 | contig 28371 bp, 23 predicted proteins | sample RifCSPlowO2_02_FD_184026 | JGI IMG/M metagenome (GOLD analysis project Ga0209343, IMG submission 184026) | Groundwater microbial communities from Rifle, Colorado - Rifle CSP2_plank lowO2_0.2 (SPAdes) (version 2) | ecosystem: Environmental > Aquatic > Deep subsurface > Groundwater | place... | reverse complement strand
ATCTTGATTTCCTCGACGACGACCTTTTTCTCGCGCTCGATGTCCTCGGCGCCGAACGCAGGCCGCATCACGATGTCCGACAGCACGTCGACCGCCACTGGAAGATGCTCGTCGAGGACCTTGATGTAATAGCTCGCGTACTCCTTGGCGGTGAAGGCATCGAGCTGCCCGCCGATGGAATCGATCGCCTGCGCGATATCCTCCGCCGACCGCGTCGCCGTGCCCTTGAAGAGCATGTGCTCCACGAAATGCGCGATACCGCCCCGCTCGGCCGTCTCGTGCCGTGAGCCGCGCGTCAGCCAGACGCCGATGCTGATCGAGCGGACCTGCGTCATCCGCTCGGTGAGGATACGGAGTCCGTTATCGAGAACGTCTCTGACGATCGGTGAATTCGACAAGGTGAACGGCCCGCAGCAGGAACGTCGGTGCGTCAGTTTGCCAGGGCGGCCTCGACATGCCGCAAAGTATTGAGCGATAAGGAATTATCAGTTAGCTGACATGATATCACGCCCTCCGCAGTTCGGGCAAGCCGGAGGCCGGCCGCAGCCACGCCCCCTTCGTTTCGCGCTAGGATCGGATGGCGACCAAGTTATTGGCGCCATGGAAGATACCGTGCCGAAAAGCCTTCAATTCCTGGACATCGGCGAGCTCGAACGGACCGCGTTCGAAGGCGCGCTCGCCGACGCGGGGCACGAGCGGTTCCGCGCGCGCCAGATCTTCCGCTGGATCTACCGCCACGGCGTCACCGACCTCGAGGCCATGTCCGACTTGCCCCGCGAGCTCCGTACGACGCTCGCCGCCGACTTCACATTGACGACCCCGGACATCGTCACGCGCGAGCGTTCGACCGACGGAACAGAGAAGTTTCTCCTCCGCCTCGCCGACGGGCGCCAGATCGAGTCCGTCTTCATCCCGGATACCCCGGCCACGACGTTCTGTATTTCCACGCAGGTCGGTTGCGCGATGGCATGCGCGTTCTGCCTCACCGGCAGAATGGGACTAGTGCGGAATCTCACGGCCGGCGAAATCGTCGGACAGGTGCGGGTCCTGACCGCGGCCCTCGAGTTGCGCAACACGGCCTTCAATATCGTCCTGATGGGAATGGGAGAACCGCTTCACAACTACGACGAGACGATGAAGGCACTGCGCATCCTGGCCGACGACCACGGCTTCGCCGTGCCGCCGCGCCGCGTGACGCTGTCGACCGTCGGTCTCCTGCCCGCCCTCGAGCGCCTGGCGCGAGAGCCGATCATGCCGAACCTGGCGATCTCGCTCCATGCACCGACCGATCTGCAGCGCGGCGCACTGGTGCCGATCAACAGAACATATGGCGTCGCCGACATCATCGAGGCCTGCAAGCGCTTTCCGCTGAAGCGGCGGAACCGGATCACGTTCGAGTATGTCCTGCTCGCCGGTGTGAACGACTCGCCGACGGATGCGCGGAAGCTCGCGACGCTGCTGGCCGGCGTCAAGGCGAAGGTGAACCTGATCCCGCTCAACGCGGCGGCCGGCATCCCGTTCGAGCGGCCGTCAGATGACGCCATCGACCGGTTCGCGAAGACTCTCTCCGAGCGCGGTTTGACAGTGTCGGTCCGCAAAAGCCGGGGGCGTGACATCCGAGCCGCTTGCGGCCAGTTGATCGTTGAGGGTCAACGGAAGTCGCCGGGGCAGCAACTGAGCGCGACCGCCTTTGCTGACTGATCGCGCCGCCGGCGGTCTGCCCAGGGGCGGGACCGAACCAGGCGACAGGCGGCCGCTTCAAGGCCACAGCGCGCGCCCGGCGCATCGCTCGGTCAGCTGACGCAGCCACTGAGCAGATCGCCGCTCGCGACGATGCGGACCGATACCCACTCATTCCGTGCGTATTGTGGCGGAACCCTGACCTTCAGGTAGTTGCCCGTAACAACCAGCGATCCGTCTTCGAGGGTCAACGCCCGGTGCACCGCGCCGACTTGCGAGGTGCGGAAACGGTCACTCAGACGCGCCGAGATCTCGCGGACGCGCCGGCCCCGGTCGCGAATGGTCGCGCCTCGCACCTTGTCCGCCATCGCTGACGCTTCGGTGCCGGGGCGATCGCTGTATGGAAAGACATGAATATGCGTCAGAGGAGACGTCTCGAGGTACGATGCCAGCCGGTCGAAGTCATCATCCGATTCACCTGGAAACCCGACGATCACGTCCGATCCAATGGCAGCATGAGGGATTCGCGTCCGGACGGCATCGACGAGGTCGGCGTACTGCTCGATGGTGTAGGGTCGACGCATGCGAGTCAGCACGCTGTGGCTCGCGTGCTGGAGCGGCAAGTGAAAATGGGGCGCAAAACAATCCTCGTTGGCGACCAGGTCTACGATTTCAGTCGTGCAGTCCATCGGCTCGAGCGAGCTGATGCGAAACAGCACTTCCTGCCTGGGCTTTCGGCCTCGGACGAAGGTTGTCAGCGCCCGCAGCAGCGTCGCCAGCGACGTCCGCGGCGCCAAATCGCGGCCGTACGAGCCGAGGTGCACTCCGGTGAGAACGATTTCCTTGAAACCGGCCGCCGTCACGCGATCGGCCTCACGCACAAGGTCCCGCAGCGGGGTGCTGCGCGGCCGACCGCGGGTCGTCGGGATGATGCAGTAGGCACACGGCTCCCCGCAGCCTGTCTGAACGCGCAGGGTAAAAGCCGTCCGACCCGCGACACCCGGCTCGATCGACGCACCGCAGCTTCCCTCTCCTTCTCCGAAACGCTCGGCGGTCGTGGTCTCAGCGGACCCTGAGCGTCCCTCGGGCGCCGCAAACGCTCCTCCTGCGTCAAGACGGCGAAGAATTTGAACCAGACGTGGCTTGTCGTCGTTGGACAGGACCCGCGCAACGTTCGGCAGATCGCAGACCTCGTCGGGGCGCCGCGTGGCGTAACAACCGGTGACGACAATGCGCGCGCGGGGGTTGTCGCGCGCCACTCGACGGATTGTTTGCCGCGCACTCTGGTCGGCCGAGGCCGTCACCGAGCACGTGTTCACCACGACCAGATCCGCCTGATCGTGTGGCGCCGCAGACGCGCCAGCATCTTGAAAGGCCTCTTCGAATCCGAGCGAATCGGCCTGATTTACGCGACAGCCGAGGGTGATAATGGAATATTTCATCTACAACCTGCTCAGCGCTTTCCTCCCGATGTCCCGCCGGTACTGCATCCCGTCGAAAGAAATATGGAGCGCGCCCGCATACGCCCGCGCAATCGCCTCGGCGAGGGCCCCTGCACGGCCCACCACGGTCAGGACCCGGCCCCCGGCAGTCACGAGCTGGCCGTCGCGACGCGCGGTTCCGCCGTGATACACGGTGACCCCTGGCGTGCGCTCAGCCTCCTCGATTCCGGAGATCGGCTGCCCCGACTCGGACGACTCCGGGTAGCCTCGAGATGCCAGCACGACCCCGGCCAGCTTGTCGGGCGAGAGTCGACACATCCGCTGACGAAGCTTCCCCGCGGCGGCCGCAGCGATCAGCGGCAGCAGCGGGTCGGCAAGACGCGGGAGGATCACCTGGGCTTCAGGATCGCCCAGCCGCACGTTGAATTCGATCACCTTGGGACCCGCGTCGGTCACCATCAACCCGACGTAGAGGAAGCCGCGGAACGGATAGCCCTCGGCGGCCATCCCGTTCACCACAGGCTCGACCACGTTGTGCATGACGCGCGCCTGCAACGGTTCGTCGACGAGGGGGCTCGGAGCGAAGGCGCCCATCCCCCCAGTGTTTGGCCCCTGGTCATCGTCGAAGATGCGTTTGTGATCCTGCGCCGCCCCGATGGGCAGCGCACGCGTCCCGTCGCTGACCGCGAAAAACGACACTTCCGGCCCGTCGAGGCATTCCTCCACGACGAGCCGGGCGCCCGCCTGGCCAAAGCGCCGTTCTATCATTGCGGCGGTAATGGCGGCCTCGGCTTCCCCACGGTCGGCCGCGATGACGACGCCCTTGCCGGCGGCGAGGCCGTCCGCCTTCAGCACGACTGGAAACCCGAATTCACCGGAACCCACGGAGGCGAGGGCCTGGTCAGCGGTTTCGCAGGTGCGGAACCGAGCGGTCGGCACACCGTGCCGTGCCATGAAGGCTTTCGCGAACGCCTTGCTCGACTCGAGCCGTGCGGCTTGAGCGGTAGGCCCGAAAATGAGGCGGCCTTGCTCGGTGAAACGATCGACGATGCCGAGGCTGAGCGGTAATTCCGGCCCGACAACGGTCAGATCGATTTGCTCGTGATCGGCGAGGCGCACCAAGGTCTCCGGCTGAGAAATGTCGGCCGGTGCCGTGCGGGCGATTGCGGAAATGCCGGGGTTACCCGGGGCGCAGACGAGCTCGGCGACGTCTCCTTCGCTGGCCAGACGGGCGACCAAGGCGTGCTCGCGCGCGCCGCTGCCAATCACGAGAACCCTCATTGTGCGAATGACTTATGGGTGTGCTGAGACTGCACGGTGCCGAGGGCAGTAGGGACTATGTCGTTGACCTCGAGTGGGGTTTACGCCTAGAATCCGCGTTTACCTGTGCTAGCCTAACATATTTGATATTTGCTCAGTGCCACCCGCGAAAGGGGTGTGATTTTCGTGGCTGAAGTCAAGATCCAGGAGGGCGAATCGATTGAGAGTGCGCTCCGACGGTTCAAAAGAAAAGTCCAGCAGGAAGACATCATCAAGGACATCAAGAAACACTCGTTCTACTTAAAGCCAGGTGACAAGCGTCGGGCCAAGCAGGCGCTGGCGCGCAAACGCAACCGGAAGAAGCTCCGGCGCGAAGTGGAGTAAGGTCGACCCCGACGAGGTAGCGAGCGATGGAGTTCCAAGACCGGATCCTCAGGTGTGTGGATTGCAGCGCGGAGTTCGTCTGGACGGCGGGCGAGCAGCAATTTTTCGCCGATAAGAACTTCAAGAACGAACCCAAGCGGTGCAAAGACTGCAAGACCAAACGGGCGTCGCGGCCGGCTGGCGGCTCCATGGGGAGAGAGCGGGTCGAGACTGTCACCACGTGCTCGGCGTGCGGCAAGGAAACGACCGTGCCGTTCAAGCCGACGCAGGGGCGCCCGGTCTTCTGCAAGGAATGTTTCCAGTCGCGGAAGTTTGCCGGAGCCGGCGGCGTCTAGACCCCGCCTCTATTTTATTCGATTTTCGATTCACAACCCCGCGCACGGGCCGCCCGTGCGCGGCAGACGCTCGGCGAGCCCAGCCGTCGCTTGGCCAGGTTAACGTGCGCAAAGGCTGGTATGTTAAGCTCACGCATATATTCTCTGGAGCGTTCGATGCAGATCGAGGAACGGGCGGTTGGCGACGTCGTGGTGCTCGACTTGAAGGGCCACGTCTCGCTCGGCGATGGCGATCAGCTGTTGAAGGACAAGGTCAACAGCCTCGTCAATCAGGGACGCAAGAGAATCGTGTTGAATCTGGCGGGCGTGCCGTACATCGACAGTGCCGGGCTCGGCGAGATCGTCGGCACCTACACGACCGTGAGCCGGCAGGGCGGTGGCCTGAAGCTGCTCAACCTCACGAAAAAGATCACGGATCTGCTGGCTATCACCAAGCTCCTGACCGTGTTCGAGACCTTCGAGTCGGAGAACGATGCGGTCCGGAGCTTTGCCGCTCCGGCGAAGGTCTGAAGAAACCACCCCGCGTGCGCTAGATGGCGCGCAGCACACTTCCCAACCTGGCGGTTCCCGAACCCTCGCTGACCGAAGTGTCGGGCCGTCCGACCGTCTACAGCCTGCTCATCGCCCTCAGGCCCCACCAGTGGACCAAGAACCTGTTGGTGTTCGCGGGGGTCGTCTTTGCCCGGCGGCTGTTCGACCCGTCCGCAGCCTTCGCAGCGCTCCAAGCCTTCGCGATTTTCTGCGGGCTGTCGGGCGTCGTGTATCTGATGAACGACGTCGCCGATCGCGAGATCGATCGGCAGCACCCGGTCAAACGGCGCCGGCCGATCGCCGCGGGTGCCCTGTCGGTCCCTGCGGCGATGACAGCCGCGGCCGTCATCGCCGCGGTTTCACTCGCTGCGGCCTTTGCCATGAGTTGGCGCTTCGGCCTGGTGGCGGCGGCCTACCTTGCCCTGCTTGGACTGTATTCGGGAGGGCTGAAACATATCATCATCATCGATGTGCTGACGGTCGCGATTGGATTCGTGTTGCGCGCCGTCGCCGGCGCGGTCGCCGTGGGCGTCGCCATCAGCCATTGGCTCGTCGTCTGCACGGTGCTGCTGGCGCTTTTCATCGCGCTCGCAAAACGCCGCCATGAACTGGTGCTGCTGGCCGATGGTGCAGCGAGTCACCGGCCGATTCTCGACGAGTACAGCCCGTACCTCTTGGACCAGATGATCGCCGTGGTCACGGCGTCCACCCTGATCGCGTACATCTTCTATACGATCAGTCCGGAGACTTCGGCGAAGTTCGGCAGCGAGTGGCTGGGGCTGACGATTCCGTTTCCCTTGTACGGCATCTTTCGATATCTCTACCTCGTGCATCGGCGCGAGGGCGGCGGGAGCCCTGCGGATCTCCTGCTCAACGACCGTCCGCTGCTTGCGTGCGTGACGGCGTGGGTCATCACGGTCGTATTGATAATCTATGGGCCCCGGACCCCCTGAGGCCTAGTGGACGTTGAACTGTGAACTGGTTCCCATATGCCTGATTTCAACGTGCGATCAGACTCGGTCAAAGTCGAGCAAATCATGGATCAGATCCGCGCGCGGATCCGTGAAAAGCGCGGCGTCGACTATACCGAACAGCAGATTCGCGATCTCGCCGCCGTCAAGCTGGAGAAGTTCCTGGATCCGAAAGGTGTGCGATCGGACCTCCTCGAGCAGTTCCGGCGGGCGCAGTCCCTGTACGCGCTGCCAGGGTCGTCCAACTACGCGTTTGACGAACAGACGCTCTATGAGTCGCATCGGGCGCCGGTCAGGTGGATCCGACGCTTGCTGCGGCCACTCTTGAAGTTATTCTTCAATCCAAACCCGCTGATCCAGGCGCTCCACATCCAGTCACAGCTCAACGCGATGATCGGCAGGCGTGAAACGGCGCGGGATCAGTTCGATCAGCTTCATTACGAAGTGATGCACAACCTCGTCCTCGAGATCACGCGGATGGGCATCGAAATCAAGAACATGAAGATGCGCGTCGAGTCGCTGACCAGCCGCCTGGAGTTCAACGAGCGGCGCGCGCGTGCGCTCGAGAGTGTTGTCGTCTATAAACCGTCGACCGAAGATCATGTCGACGAGCCGGCGCCACCGATTCCCGCCGCGGGCGAACCTGGACGCGTCGTTCACGAGCCTGCCGCGGTCGGACCAGAGGGGCCGGGCCAGCGCAGTCGCCGGCGCCGCCGGCGCCGCGGGCGGCGGGGAAGCGGACCGGCCGCCACGATGATGGGGGCCGATCCGGGCTCCGGCGCGACGTCTCCCATCGAACACACCGCCTCGATACCCTCCGCCGACACCCGACTGCGCGAGGAGGCCGCCGAAGGCCCTGCGGGCGGACCTCCAACGGATGCGGGGCCGGAAGGCGTGGGACGCGGCATCGGAGAGCCAGACGGCGAACCGTGAGACTCGCGGTCGTTGTCCAGCGCTACGGCCAGGCGATTAATGGCGGCGCCGAGCTGCACGCACGGTATATCGCCGAGCACCTGGCCCGCCATGCAGATGTCGAGGTGCTCACGACCTGCGCCGCCGACTATGTGTCCTGGCGCAACGCGCTGCCGCCCGGACTCGACCAGGTCAACGGGGTGCCCGTTCGGCGCTTCCGGGTCAACGAGGAACGCGATCCGCTGACCTTTGCGCAGCGGTCCGAGCGTGTGTTCCAGCAGAATCATTCGCTCGCTGACGAGCTCGCCTGGCTGGACGCCGAGGGGCCTGCAAGCTCGGCGCTGATCAGGCACATCGCGAAGCATGCCACGGCGTACGACTATCTCTTTTTCTTCAGTTACCGCTACTACCTCGCGTATCACGGCGCCAGGGCTGCGGCGTCCCGCGCCATCCTGGTGCCGACCGCGGAACGCGACGCCACGGCGGGACTGTCGATCTTCGGTCCGATTTTCCGCGGCGTTCGTGCTCTGATGTACAACTCGCCCGAAGAGCGCGCGATGATTCACGCGGTCTCGGGCAACCAGAACGTGCCGTCGGTCGTCGTCGGGATCGGGTCTGACGTGCCTTCGAATGTTCAGCCGGCCCGCTTCCGCAGCAAGTTCAACATCCGCGGGCCGTTCGCCGTGTACGTCGGTCGCATCGACGGGAACAAGGGCTGCAACGAGCTGTTCGAATTTTTCGACGCGTACGGTCGAGCGGGGGCGGGCCGGCTGTCGCTGGTCCTGGTGGGAAATTCACTGCTGCCGATCCCCGACGATCCTCGCGTCCGGCACCTCGGGTTCCTCGACGATGTCGATAAATTCGACGCAATGGCCGCTGCCGATCTACTCATCATGCCGTCGTACTTCGAGAGCCTGTCGATGGTGATGCTCGAGGCGTGGGCGCTCGGCCGGCCCGTCCTCGCCAATGCCAAGTGCGACGTACTGAGGGGCCAGTGCATGCGCAGCAACGCGGGCCTGTACTACGATGGCGCCAACGAATTCGTCGAGACGCTGCGCACCATCGAGCACAACCAGTGGCTCAGCGTCAGCCTCGGACGCAACGGACGATCCTTCTTCAGAGAGCACTACGACTGGAGCGTGATCGAGCGGAAATACCGGGACGTCCTCGTGCGACTGTCGAACGAACCGCCCGCCCATCGCATGGACCCGTTGCCAGGATGGTTCGCGCGACGAAGACCAGACTGTGCGCCCGGGGCCTCGGTCGTTGGGGCACTCCCGGCGGGACCCGCCTTCGACGGCGAGTCGGCCTCGACCGGGCATCCCGTTCCCACCACGGCGGCGATTCGGCCGCTGCAGGGGGACCCGAACCACCGGTTCGCCACCCAGTCGCGCGGCGAAGGGCAGCGTGCGCGGGGCGGCTCCCGGGCGGGTGGCGCGTAAGGTGGCTCCACGCCGGCGACCCGCCGTTCATCAGGTACTCGCGACGCTCGGGTACGGTGACGCGATCGGTCATGAAGTCCTTGGCATCCAGCGCGCCCTGCGACAGGCCGGCCACGAATCGGACATCTTCGTCGAAACGGCCGATCGCCGTCTCGAGCCGCTGACGCGGGACTATCGCGAGCTCGTCGATGCCAGCCACCGGGACAACTTGTTGCTGCATCATTTTTCCATCGGCTCGAAAGCGTCCCGAACCGCGTATGCGCTGCCAGACCGGATGGCGCTGATTTATCACAACATCACGCCGCCTGAGTATTTCGTCGGGGTCCACAGCATGCTCGCGCGGCAGTGTTTTCGCGGGCGGCGCGAGCTTCGTGCGTACGTCGACCGATGCGATCTGGCTCTCGGCGATTCGGAGTTCAACCGTCAGGACCTCGAGGCCCTGGGATTTCCGCGCACGGCGGTTCTTCCGGTCGTTCCGGACTTCTCTCATCTCGACCGCGCGCCCAATCGCTTCGTCGCCGATCAGTTTGACGACGAGTTGACCAATATCCTCTTTGTCGGCCGGGTCATCGCGAACAAGAAGATCGAAGATCTCATCCGGATCTTTCACGTATACCAGACGAGATTCAATCCTCGATCACGCCTGTTGATTGTCGGGGTCTTCAGCCTGTTCGAACGGTATCTGGCCGCGCTGAACGAGCTGGCAGCAGCGCTGAATCTTTCGAGCGTCCACTTCACCGGCCACGTGTCCGACGCCGAGCTGGTGGCTTTTTACGAAGTCGCGGACCTTTTCCTGTGCGCGAGCGAGCACGAAGGCTTTTGCGTCCCGCTGGTGGAGGCGTTCTACAAGCGGGTCCCGGTCCTCGCCTACGCGGCAACCGCCGTGCCGGACACGATGGACGGAGCCGGCGTGCTGTTCGACCGCAAGGATCCCGTGTATGTCGCGGCGCTCATGGACGGTGTTCTGTCCGACCCCGCGATCCAGGACGCGATCGTGGAGGGACAGATGGCCGCCGTCCGCCGGCTTGAGGCGAAGAATTTCGCGGGCACGCTCCTTGGCTTCGTGGATCAGATTCTTGCCTCGCCACGCGCCCCCGGGCCGAACGTCGTCCTCGACTTCTGGCACCAGTTCGACGCGGCAGAGGCGCTCGAGGAACTGCGCCAGGTCAGGCCGGCCGTCTACAAGGCCCTGCCGTGAAGATCAACCAGTGGGTTCCGGCCGCGCATCGACGCGACGCGATCGGGGACAGCGCGCGCCACGTCCGCGGTCTGTTGCGCGGCATGGGTCATCGATCGCACATCTACGCGCTGACGATCGACGAGGATTTGGAAGGGGACGTTCTGCCCTTCGGCGATCCGGCATCGCGCGCCGGTGACCTGACCATCTTCCACTATGCGCTGCCATCGCCCATGACGGACGCCTTCGGCCGGCTGCAGGGGGGCCGGATCCTGCAGTATCACAACGTGACGCCGGCGCGATTCTTCGCCCCCTACGACCCGGGCCTCTTCCGGCTGGCGACACTGGCGCGGCAGGAACTGGCCACGCTCGTCGGCCGGATCGACCTCGCGCTCGGAGTGTCCGAGTACAACCGGCGGGAGCTCGAGGCGCTGGGCTTCGAGCCGACCGGGGTCTTTCCGCTCGCAGTCGATACCTCGCGCATCACCAGGACAGTCGAGCGTCCCGCGCTCGAGAGGATCCTCGACGACGACTTCGTCAACTTTCTCTTCGTCGGCCGCATCGCGCCAAACAAGGCGATCGAGGATCACATCCGTCTCGCCGAACACTACAAGCGGTATGTTGACGCCTACTACCGTTTCATCTTCGTCGGGCGCTACGACGCGGTGCCGCGCTATTATGCGACGATCCGCGCGCTGATGTCCGAGTACCGGATGCTGAACGAGCGCTTCGTGTTCACCGGTCCGGTGCCCGACGAGGATCTCGCGATCTATTACCGGCACGCGGCAGTGTACATTTCCCTGAGCGAGCACGAAGGCTTCTGCGCGCCGCTGGTCGAAGCGATGGCGGCCGACGTGCCAATCCTCGCCTACGCTGCGGCGGCGGTGCCGGAGACGCTCGGAGGCGCTGGCCTCCAGTTCGCGCCCAAGGATCTCGAGTTCGCGGCGGAGCTCGCCGGCGCGCTGGCGTTCGACGACGGGCTGAGAGCGAAGGTCATTGCCGGTCAGCGGCGGCGGCTGGCCGATTTTGGAGACGACCACGTCGTCCGCCAGCTCGGCGCGATTCTGCGGGGCGAAACGTTCCGGCGGCCGCCAACCACGCCTGCCGCCCGACCAGCGGAGAACGGCCCGAGCGACCAGCCAGAGGTCGACCGCTCCGGTCTCCCCGAGTCTTCATGAAAATCGCCCTGATCGTTCAACGGTACGGGACCGAGGTCCTCGGGGGATCCGAGCACCTGTGCCGGCTCGTCGCCGAACGACTTGCGACGCAGCACGAGGTCGACGTCCTGACGACGTGCGCCCGCGATTACGTGACGTGGAAGAACGAATATCCCGAGGGATCCGATCGGATCCGCGGCGTGACCGTGCATCGCTTCGCGAGCGCGCGCGCGCGGGACCTCGACGCGTTCAACCGGTATTCCGAGTGGATCTACAACAACGCCCACACGCGCGCCGACGAGATGGAGTGGCTCAAGCAGCAGGGTCCATGGTGCACCTCGCTGATCGATCACCTCAGACGCAATCAGCAGCAGTACGACGTGCTGGTGTTCTTCACCTATCTCTATGCGACGACGGTGCTCGGCCTGGAGGTGAATCCCGGCAAGAGCGTGCTTGTCTCAACAGCCCATGACGAACCGGCCATCAGGCTCGAAATCTTCAAGAACGTCTTCAGCCGGCCAGCCGCGCTGTGCTATCTCACCGACAGCGAACGCCGCTTCGTTCAGGCTGCGTTCCCCGAGCGGCCGCTTCTCGAAGAGCTCATCGGCGTCGGCATCGACATCCCCCCTCAGCAGCCGTATCCACGCATGCCGGCGGCGGCTGAAGACGACCTGGCCGCACCCGGCGAGGCCGAACGAGACCAGCCGCCTCCCGTCGACGAGGAGGGCCCCGGCGAGTTCCCGTCTCACCTGCTGGCCCGTGGCGCCGTGTTCCGCCGGCGCCACCGCTTGTATGGGCCGGTGGTCCTGTACGGCGGGCGGATCGATCCCGGGAAAGGATGCGAGGAGCTGATCGACTACTTCAGCAGCTACGTGAAAGAGGGCGGCGAAGCGACGCTGGCGCTCATGGGCGTCAAGCTGATGGCGCTGCCGGAGGAACCATTCATCCGCTTCGCCGGACTGTTGTCAGATCGCGAGCGGGTCCAAGCGCTCGAAGCCGCGACCGTGGTCGTCTGTCCGTCGCCCTATGAGAGTCTTTCTCTGCTGGCGCTGGAAGCCATGGCGGTCGGTACTCCCGTTCTGGCCAACGCGCGAAGCGCCGTGCTCGTGGAGCACTGCCTCAACGGCAACGGCGGACTGTATTACGCCGATCGCGACGAGTTCGTGGAATGCCTGAAGCTGCTGGTCAATGACGCGCGCCTGCGCGCAGCGCTCGGCCGTAACGGTCGGGATTACGTGCGCCGCAATTACCGGTGGGACGTCGTGCTCGGAAAATACGATCGGATTTTCGCGAAAGTCAGAAACGCGCGGTAGGACGGCTACTTGTCTTCCAGGGCTGGACCCAGCGCCCCCCCGCCTGGCGCCGCCTGACGGCGCGGCACGGCTGGGGAAGGCTCGAGTCCGTTCTCGCCGTTTCCCTCTCGCTTCCGGCGGGGCCTGATGTCGTACCGCTTGATCATCTCGTTGAGGGTCGTCGGCTTGATGTGCAGCAGCTCCGCAGCGCGCTTCTGGACGCCGCCGGCCGCCTCAAGCGTCGACTCGATGAGCCGCTTCTCGAAGTCGGTGGTCACGTCCTTGAACCAGATCCCTTCCGGCGGCACGACGAAATGCGGCATGCTGAAGGCTGGCGCCTTCCGGACGTGCTCGGGAATCGCCTCGACCCCGATCCGCAATCCTGATGTCAACACGACCGCGCGCTCGATCACGTTTTCAAGCTCGCGCACGTTACCCGGCCAGTCGTACTCGGTCATCAGGCTGAGCGCCTCCGGCGTCAGCTCGAGGTCGGCCCGGCGGTTCTCCTCCGCATACTTGGCGAGGAAATGCTGCGCGAGCAGGGGGATGTCGTCTTTCCGATCCCTGAGCGGGGGAAGCTGGATCGAGATGACGTGCAGGCGGTAGAAGAGATCCTCACGGAACCGGCCCTCCTCCATGATCTGCCGCAGGTCGACGTTGGTGGCGGCAATGATCCGCACATCCACCTTGATCGTCTCCATGCCGCCGAGGCGCATGAAGTCGCGCTCCTGGATGACACGCAGCAGCTTGGCCTGTGTCTCGAGCGGCACATTGCCGATCTCGTCGAAGAAGATGCTTCCTCGATCCGCCAGATCGAACAGGCCCTTCTTCGGGTACACGGCGCCGGTGAACGCACCTTTGACGTGCCCGAAGAGCGTCGACTCGAGAAGGTCCGGCGGCAGGTTACCGGAGTTAACGGTCACGAACGACCGTTCCGATCGTGAAGAGTTGGAATGAATGGCTCGGGCCACCAGCTCCTTGCCGGTCCCGCTCTCGCCTTGAATCAGAATGGTCGACCGGCTCGGAGCGGCCTGGATGATCAGGTCGAACACCTGCCGCATCTGAGGGCTCCGACCGATGATGTTCGCGAAGTTGTGATAGCGGCCCTGCCGCTCCTTGAGGAGCTCGCGGTTCTCGCTGACCAACCGGCGCCGTTCCATGGCGTTGCGCAGGACGACGAGCACTTCCTCATTCTTGAACGGCTTCGTCACGTAGTCGAAGGCGCCGCTCTTCATTGCCGCGATCGCGCTCTCGACCGACGCGTACGCCGTGATGATGATGACGGCCAGATCGTCGTCGATTCGCTTCATCTCGTCGAGTGTGGCGATGCCGTCAAGCCCCGGCATCATGATATCGACGAGCGCCGCGTCGAACGGTACCGCACGGGCGAGCTCCAGCCCCTCGGCGCCCGAGGCGGCGACGCTGACCTGGTAGCCCTCTCGGACCAACAGCGTCTCGAGTATCTCGCGCATGATCTCCTCGTCGTCGACGACGAGGACCGAGCCTTTACGGGATGGAGCCATGTGTGACGGATCCGGCCAGAGCCGGACCCAGATCCCTACTGCGCCGCTCGGCGCGCGGCCACGCCCGCGCTCAACGGCAGCATAATCGTGAACCGCGTCCCCTGGCCGGCTGCGCTGTCGCAGCGAATCGAACCGTCGTGCTCGCGCACGATGCCGTACGTGATCGACAGACCGAGGCCGGTGCCCCGTCCGATCGCCTTCGTCGTGAAAAACGGGTCATAAATCCGCGCCAGGTGTTCGGCCGGAATGCCCGAGCCGGTGTCCGCCACTTCCGCGACAGCCTGTTGACCCTCGATCCGCGTCGTCGCCGTCAGCCAGCCGCCACCCGGCATCGCATCGCGCGCGTTCAGGAACAGGTTGAGAAATACCTGCTGCAGTTGATGCTCGATTCCGACCACGATGATCGGCGACGGCGACAATTCCCGGCGGATCTTGATGCTGCCAATCTCGAACTGGTGCTCGAGCAGCGACATCACGTCCGCGATGACCGTATTGATATCGACGCGCGTGCGCTCGCCGTCTGCGGTGCCGGGACGCGACAGGGTGAGCAAGCCGTTGACGATCTTCGCCGCCCGGAAGGTCTGCCGTTCGATCTTCTCGAGCAGCACCGTTTTCGGATCGTTTGGATCGGCGCCCTCGAGCAGCATCTGGGCGAAGCTGGAGATGCCGGTGAGCGGTGTATTGACTTCGTGCGCCACGCCGGCCGCCAGCAAACCGATCGACGCCATTTTCTCGGAAATCTGCAGCTGTTCTTCCAGCCTGACGTACTCGGTGACATTCTCGATCAACAAGATGGTGCCCGCGACGGCGTCGGCACTCGTCGGATTCTGCAGCGGAACGGCTGTCGCGTTGACCAGGAGCCGCGGTCTGGCGGAGTTGCCGCCTTGGGCGTCAGGTCGGCAGCCGTTCAGCGGCACCTTGAACAATCTCGCGCCTCGGGGACTGTCCCGCCGCGCCGCGCGCAGCGCCTCCACGAAGGGCGCGTCGAAGACCACCTCCATCGGCCGATCGATGGCGTCCGCGCGAGGAACGCCGTAGAAAGTCTCGAGCGCACTGTTCCAGCGGACGATGCGCTCGTTCGCATCGAACACGACGAGCCCATCGTCGAGCGACTCGAGTATGTTCTCGTTGAATTCGCGCAGCCGGCCGAGCTCCTCGGCCTTGAGGTGAAGCTGCCGATAGAGCCGGCCGTTTTCAATCGCCGTGGCGACCTGTCCGGCGACGGCGGTCAGCAGGGCCAGATCCTCGCTGTTGAACGCCTCGTCGGAATCTTTGCGCCCGAGGGCCAGCACGGCGATCGCGGAGTCGTCAAAGATGCAGGGGATGAAGTAATAAATGCCCTGGTCGCGCCAGTACTCCACTTCCTCGGCCGCGAACCGTGCGGCGGCGATCGGATCGTCGAGCGCAACGGTGTGCCCGCCGTCGAGGCGGCCGACGAAGGAGGAGGAGCGCGACAGCTGGGGCACGGGCTGGATGAAACCGAAATCGCCGATCGTCCGGAAGTCGCCCAGACGTTCATCAGCCAGCATGAGCGCCATACGGTCCACGACGAGCGTCTCCACGACGCGCGTGACAAGCCGCTGGCTCAATCGGACGACGTCGAGATCGCTGTTCAGATCGCGGGCGAAGCCGACGAGCGCACGCCGATAGTCGTACCGATCGCGATAAAACACGCGATCCAGCGCATTCTGCACCGCCTCTCGGACCGGGTGCGCCAGGAGCACCACGACCGTCGTCGCCAGTAAGGCCACGACCCAGTTGCGCGGGTCCGCGTCGTCGGCAAACGTAAAGCCGATGAACCGCCGAATCGCAAGATAGAGTGCGATGCTGGCGGCGAGAAACGCCGTGTATGCGAGGCCGCGTTTGACGATCACCTCGACGTCACGCAGCCGATACCGCACGATGGCCGATGCAAACGTCAAAGGCACGAGGCCGAGCGGCACCGCGGTCAACTGCAGCGCGAATGGAGGATCGGCGCCAAGCGCCCAGGGCAGCGCGTACCCCAGCGCGAACGGGCCGACGCCCAGCATGGTGCCCCAGGCGATCCATCGCAGCTGCCGTTGTCCGGTCAACGAGCTGATCTCGCGGAATGCCCGCGTCAGCACGACCATGGCTCCAAGCGAGCACAGGAAGAGAAACAAGGGTTCCGCCCGGTCGAGCACGTCGAGCGCCCGCGACAGCGCCGCGCCGTCCGTCGCGCCACGGGCCACGGCGACAATCCGTCCGGCGCATAGCGCGAACGCCGGCACGTACATCAGCGCCAGGATCACATCGGTCCGCGGACGGGCACGCCACGGCGGCCGCTCTGGAAAGACCAGCGTGAAGTGGAGCAGCAAAGGCGGGAGCAGCGCCATCGCCACCGCGTCGCCCCAGTAGAAGGTCCAATCCAGGCGGTCGAAGGGACCGTTAAACGAGAACGTGAACGCCCCGAAAAAAGCGACGCACAGCCAGAAAAAATGAAGCGTCGCCTGGTCGCGCGGGCGCCGCAGCCGCACGGAGGCGCCGACCAGAAGTGTGAAGAGACCGACGCCCGCCAGGACGAAATACATCGAGCCGCGAGGGGAAGCGGTCGTCAGTGAAACCTCAAGAGCCTCTCGCTGGCCAAGGTGAAGCAGCGTGTACGTCAGCCGCGTGCCTTCCAGTTTCTGGTGGTGATGCTCGACGATGTCGGCCGGGGTGTGCACCGGCGCGCCGTCCACCGCGAGCAGGATGTCGCCAAGCTCGATGCCGGCGAGCGCTCCCACCGAGCCCTGGCTGACCTCGAGGGCGGTGACACCCTCTGCGCGGGCGCCCCAGAACACGCCGTCTTCGACTTCGTGCCAGCGCGCACGCATCGCGACGTTCGCGATGCCGAGCGCGACGAGCACCAGAACGACGACAACGGCAAACGCGGAGCGCCCCCAGGAACGCCAACGGTCCTCGGCACGTACGGGGCGACGCAACTCCGCTGAAAGGCGCTGCTCGAGGAGGGTCGGGTATTGCGGTCCGGCCGAGCGCTTTCTCGCGGCAGGGGGGGTAACGGCGCCTTTCGTCATAGGAAGCGCGGCCGCACAGACACTCCTCCGCACTGCGACCTAGCAAGGTTCATTCCTGTGCAGAACTGGCTGGCCATACCTAAACCATTGAAGAATCGACGGTTTCAGACCTCAGAGGAACACGGTCCCGAACTGCGGTCCAAACAGACGTAGATCGCATTCAATATTATGGATCAAACCGGTATTAGGGATCGAGCCGGCCTAGAAGTGCATGGTCACGCCGCCGACGATGCGCTTGGGCGGTCGTACGACGAGCAGTTCGTCGTAGACAGATTGCTCGACGGCGGTTTCGCGGAAGAAATCGCGGACGGCGAGCAGCATTTCCCATTTGGCGCTCGTGAAATTCAGGAACGGCAGCGACTGGCGGACCTGAACGTCGAAGCGCGAACCGAGCCCCGGTCGGTCCGCAAGCTGTCCGACGCCGGACGACCGGGCAAACGCGTTACTGACACGATAGAGCACCAGCACCCGGGTCGACGTCTCGGGCACATTCGTTTCGATGGACGTGGCCACGTCATGTATGCGCTCGCCGTTACGGTGAAGCGCGGACGGGGCAAGCAGGACGAGGTACCGCAGATCGTCAGCCGGCGTGAGCTGAGCGTTCGACAGCGAGTAGGCGATGGAGCCGTGGATACGGTTCATCAGCAACGTGCGAAGCGCGGCGGTGCACCCGGTAGCCGACGCATCGCCGGCGTTGCCCACCAGGTAATGACCCACCTTCGCGCTCGGCTCGGAGGGTAAGTCCGCGCCGAACAGCGTGACCAATTGTCCGTCCACGTTCTGGCGGAACGCCCGGAGCGAGACCGTGGACCGAGCGATATCGCGCTGGACCTCGACCGCCATGTGCGTCGTATGCTCGGCGCGCAGCGGACGACCGGGCTCGAAGGACGAGAACGTCCGTTGCGGCGGCAGCCAGATGCCCGTGTCGGCGGGCAACAGGAACTCCTCGGCTCCTGGCGCCCGAGCGGTTCGAGAGAGCACGGCACTGACGCGCATCCGCCCCGCCGGCAGCATCGTCACCTCGACACGCGGGCTGAGGAGGCTTCGATCGTCGAGGAAGTCGTACCTCGAGAAGCTGCCGCCGTACGACACGGTCAGAGCCGGCGTGATCGCGAACGTGTCGTAACCATGCACCGTGCCGACGTTCCGGCTCCCATCGGCGACATCGCGCCGCGCCAGGACGTTGCCGCCGTCGTAACGCTGAGTGCCGTAAGACCACCCGATGTCGTACTTATGCCGCGCCGACGCGCGGGTCGCATACGATCCGGCCAGGATCCACGACGAGATGTCGGCCTGCGTGAACGCGCCACGGACGGCCCAGTCGCCGTGCGAACCGACGGGAGCACCCAGGCGAACGTACGCGATGCCGTGCGGGAGGTTGTCCGAGGAAAAGAGGTCTTTGGGGGCTTCGAAGGATCCGGTCGTCAGCAAATTCAGCTGGCCCGAGAACGGCGTATCCGCAAAGAAGCTTGTCGCGAACCGTGCCGGTGATCCGACCGCGCGGCTCAGGGCTCCAACCGGCCAGAACATGGCGTCTCGCGTTTCGTCGCCGGCCAGCCACGCCTCCGGCAGTGTGACCTCCTTGAGGACGCCACGACGTGCGTGGCGCAGCCGCCAGGCGGTTTCGCCGTGATTGTCGTCTCCAACCGCCGCATCGTCATCGCCCGGCTCCGCGTCCGAGGCGGCGGGGGACGGCTCGAGGGAGGCGGGTTGTGGAGACTCGACGAAGGCGCCAAGACCCGCCGCCAGTACGGGCACCGACGCACGTGTGAGGGCGATCGTCGAGGTACGGCGCTCGTTAGAACTCAGGTCAATCACCTGCGGCGGCGGCGCGAGGTAACCGCTGAGATGCGCGCGGACGAAGTAAGAACCTGGAGGGAGGGCAGGCAGGTCGAATCGACCCGAGCGATCGCTCACCGCCAACGCCGTGGCGGCGCCGAGGGCGGACACCACCGCGCCGGCAACTGGAGACTCCCGCTCGTCACGCACGACCCCGTGAATGGATCCAGGCGCGATCGAGCCGTTCGGAGCAGCGGGGGGGGCCGGCGATCCCGCCGCACGCTGAGCGCTCGCGATCGCCGGTCCACACAGCACCATGAGGCCGACGACCGCCGACGAGGCCCTCAATCTGGACGTCATTGCCTGCTCCGCCGGTCGCGAACGCGCGACCAACGACGATCGACGGTGTTCGCGCTAGCCGCCAAGGACCGTGAAATTCACGTTGCGCGTCAACGACTTGGCCCCGAGCTTGTCGGTGATCTTGATCTCGAGACGATAGTCGCCTTCGGGGAACGACGTGAGCGGTACTGCCTGACCGCTCTGGAGCTGGTGCCCGGCCGAGAAATCGAACTGGGGCGGCAGCGTCTGCGCGTTCAAACTCTGTGGACTGGTCTTGTTGAAGAATTTCTCGCCGCCGGCCTCTTTCCGATAGAAGTTGTATTCGACGCTCACGTCCGGCTTGTTCGCGGCATCGGTCTTCACGTTGTAGATCATCAGCAGCGTGGAGAGCTCCGCCTTCTTCGTGAACTTTGTCTCCACAACTGGAACAATTTCCATCGTGCCGAGGGCATACGGCCGCTCCACCTGCTGCTGCGGCGTGAGCGGGGCGGGCAGTGGATCGATGCGCTGGGTCACAAACACGGAACTCGTATTGAGCTCGCCGTTCCAGAGGTCCGGCACCTCGACGGCTTGCTTGATCAGCGACACCTTCGGCGGCGGCGCGTTCCGCTGCGGACGCTGAGGCGTCGGCTCTTTGACGACGACCCACACATCGTAGCTGCCGGGGCCGACGGCGAACGAGCGGCTGATCCCGTACGGGCCCTGCTTGGAGTCCACAGAGACCGAGCCGACATCCTCGTACGCATATTCGGGCTTCGCACCCTTCCGGTCGTTCTGCTCGTTCCGCGCGTTGGCCGGCGCAGCCGCCGGCGGCGGCGCCGGGGTCCTTGCCACCACGCGCCAGTAGATCGTCGCGTTCCCGCCTGACAACTTCGAGGGGTCGATGCTCACGGTGAACGGCACGTATTGCTGGTTGCCGAGCGCCTTCAGGACGTCTTCACGAACCCACGTCAGCGACAGATCGTTCGGCGCAGCCTGTGTTGTCGCCGCGCCGTCGATCATCTTCACGATCTCCTGAATCTCCCGCTTCTGGGCGTCGCTGAGCTTCTTGATCTGCTGGGCGAGGAGGGTGCCCGAGCCGAACAGAAGCGCCGCGGCGGAACAGAGCGCGACCACACGTCGCCGAATCACCATACGCAACTCTCCCAAGATATCCTCAAATCGTGCCGACCAACACGTAATCATAGGCACCCGGGTTCGGCAAGTCAAACTCTTCTGCCCTCAGCACTTTCAGTGAGGGTGGCGCGGTCGGCCGCTGTGCTATTATCGCCACCCCGCCGGTCATGAAACTCATCGACGTCACCGTCCCTCTGGATTCGAATCTCCCCCTCTATCCAGGCAATACGCCGTTCAGGCTGGAGCCGATCAAGCGGATCGCGCAGGGGGACAGCTCGAACGTCTCGACGCTGCACCTGAGCGCGCACACGGGCACTCATGTGGACGCGCCCAGTCACTTCTTCGAGGGAGCCGCCGGCGTCGATGCCCTCCCGCTCGAACTGCTGTTCGGCCGGACCCGCGTGGTTGAAATCACGTCGCACACACACCTCGGGCCCACGGAGCTGTCGGGCGTCAACCTGAGCGAGGACATCAGGCTCATCATCAAGACGCCAAACTCCCGACTGTGGCGGTCCCCCGAATTTCGCACCGACTATGTCGGGGTCACAGAAGCCGGGGCGCGGTACCTCGTGGAGCGCGGCGTGAAAGTCCTCGGCGTCGATTACCTTTCAGTGGAGGAGTTCGGGAAGGCGGGGGCGCCGGCCCATCACGTCCTGCTCGGCGGAGGCACGATCGTGATCGAAGGGCTCAACCTGAGCGAGGTCGATCCGGGGACGTACGAGATGTTCTGCCTGCCGCTGCGCGTCGTCGGATCGGACGGGGCCCCGGCACGGGTCGTGCTACGCAGGAGTTGATGGGCATGTCAGCCCTCCTCGACGACTGCCTCGTCATTGTGCTCGCGGGGGGGGCCGGCGAGCGTCTCTACCCGCTGACGAAAGAGCGCGCCAAGCCGGCGGTATATTTCGGCGGCCCGTACCGCATCATCGATTTCGTCCTCAGCAACTGCATCAACTCGGGCCTGCGGCGCATCTTCATCGCGACACAATACAAATCGCTGTCGCTCAACCGCCACATCCGCATGGGTTGGGGCATCGTGTCAGAAGAGCTCGGCGAGTTCGTCGAGATTCTTCCGCCCCAAAAGCGCGTCAGCGAGCACTGGTATCAGGGAACCGCCGACGCGGTCTACCAGAACCTGTACTCGATCATGCGCGAGAAGCCGCGGCACCTCATCGTTCTGTCCGGCGACCACGTATACAAGATGGATTACGCGCGCATGCTGAGGTTCCACCAGGAACGGGGCGCGGCGGCCACGCTGGCGGCTATCGAGGTACCGTGCGCGGAGGGAAGACGCTACGGGATCGTCGCGATCGACGAGCAGGAGCGGATCATCGGATTCCAGGAAAAGCCGGAGGCGCCCACACCCATTCCCGGGGCACCCGACTTCGCTCTGGCTTCAATGGGTGTGTACGTGTTCGACACCCAGGCGCTGGTCCGTGCGCTCGAGGTCGACGCCAACCAACCGACGACGCACGATTTCGGCCGGGACATCATCCCGGGCCTGATTCATCAGGAGTCGGTGTACGCCTACCGGTTTTATGACGAGAACAAGAAGGCGTCGAAGTACTGGCGGGACGTCGGAACCCTCGACGCGTACTTCGAAGCAAACATGGATCTCTGCCACGTGAATCCCGAATTCAACCTGTACGATCCCGAATGGCCTCTGCGGACGTATCAGCCGCAGGCGCCGCCCGCGAAATTCGTGTTCGCGGAGACCGGACGGCGGTGCGGTCAGGCGCTCGATTCCGTGATCTCGCCGGGCTGCATCGTCTCGGGCAGCAACATCTTTGGCAGCGTGCTCTGCCCCAACGTGCGTGTGCACAGCTTCTGTCATATCGAACAGTGCATCCTGATGCCGGGCGTCCGCGTCGGCCGCCACGCGCGCCTCCGCCGCGCGATCATCGATCGCGACGTCCTCATCCCGCGCGGCGCCGTGATCGGCTACAACGCCGCCGAGGACCGCACGCGCCATACAGTGACCGAGTCAGGCATCGTCGTGGTCACCACCGAGGATGAACCGCTCACCGGACCGCCCGATGAAGAGGCGCTGCGGTTCGAGGCGGAGGCGGATCGACGCGGCGGCGGCAGAGGATAGGGCGTGAGCAGTCTTACCTCTGAAGTCTCAAGTCTCGAGTTCGCCTTAGGGAGCCGGAAGGAGCGGGAGTGAAGATCGCCAGAGTCCACGGGCGGGAAATTCTCGATTCGCGCGGCAATCCGACGGTTGAGGTCGAAGTTATCCTTGCTGACGGCGCGTCCGGCCGTGCCGCCGTGCCCTCGGGCGCGTCGACCGGCGAGCGCGAAGCGCTCGAACTGCGCGATCGCGACAATGCGCGGTACGGCGGCAGAGGCGTCCGCAGGGCCGTCGCCAACGTCAATGGTGAAATCGCGTCCGCAATCGTCAACCGCGACGTCGATCAGCGTGGACTCGATGAGGCACTGATCGCGCTCGACGGCACGCCCACCAAGAGCCGGCTGGGCGCCAACGCGCTGCTCGGCGTGTCGATGGCGGCGCTGCGGGCCGACGCCGCCGCGAGGAGCCTCCCGCTCTACCGCCGGATCGGGGCACTGACGAGCAACGCCCGGTTCACGCTGCCGGTTCCGATGATGAACATCCTGAACGGTGGCGCGCACGCCGACTCCAGCGTCGATTTTCAGGAGTTCATGGTGATCCCGGTCGGCGCTCCCTCGTTCGCGGAGGCGCTGCGCATCGGCGTCGAGATCTTTCACGCGCTTCGCGGCATCCTGAAGCGACGTGGGCAGTCGACCGGCGTCGGCGACGAAGGGGGCTTCGCACCAGCTCTCAAGTCCAACCGGGAAGCGATCGAGGTGGTCCTCGAAGCGATCGCCGCGACCGGCCTGAAGGCGGGCGGCGACGTGTACCTCGCCCTCGACGTGGCGTCGAGCGAACTCTGGGCGGGCGGCGGGCGCTACACATTCAGAAAATCAGGCGAACCGGACCGTACCTCGGAACAGATGGTACGCCTCTTCGAGGACTGGCTGCGGCAGTATCCCATCGCCTCGATTGAAGACGGCGTGGCCGAAAGCGACTGGGACGGCTGGAAGATGCTCACGGCCGCGCTCGGATCGCGCGTGCAGCTGGTGGGCGACGACGTGTTCGTGACGAACCCGGGGATTCTGCGGCGCGGTATTGCCGACGGCGTAGGCAATGCGCTCCTGGTCAAGCTGAACCAGATCGGGACGGTCACCGAAACGCTCGACGCCCTCGCCACGGCCCGTCAGGCCGGCTACGCGACGATCATCTCGCATCGATCGGGAGAAACCGAGGACACCACGATCGCGGATCTGGCGGTCGGCACAGCGGCAGGTCAAATCAAGACCGGTTCGGCAAGCCGCACCGATCGCGTCTGCAAGTACAACCAACTGCTGCGCATCGAAGAGGAGCTGGGCCCGGCCGCCGTGTTCGCCGGGCGCTCGGCGATCTGGGCGCTGCGGCCCGAGTCGGGGACGCCTGCCGGCGGACCCCAGGCCGCCTGACGCCCGGCCCGCGTTGACCGCTACGAGGAGACCTATGCACACGCTCGTCCTCCTTCGCCACGGCGAGAGCAGCTGGAACAAGGAGAATCGCTTCACCGGCTGGACCGACGTGGATCTCTCGGATCGCGGCCGCGAAGAGGCGCGGGAGGCGGGCCAGTTGCTGAAAGAGGGCGGCTACGTGTTCGATCTCGCGTTCACGTCGGTGCTGAAGCGTGCGATCCGCACGCTCGACATCGTGCTCGACGTCCTCGATCGGACGTGGATTCCGGTCGCCAAGCACTGGCGGCTCAATGAGCGGCATTATGGGGCGCTGCAGGGCCTCAATAAAGCCGAGACCGCGGCGAAGCACGGCGCATCCCAGATCAAAATCTGGCGGCGGAGCTACGACATTCCGCCGCCGCCGCTCGCGCTCGACGACGAACGGCATCCCTCCTGCGATCCGCGCTACGCCTCGGTCAATCCGACCGAGTTGCCGCTGACTGAGTCGCTGAAGGACACGGTCGTCCGATTCCTGCCGTATTGGCGCGAGACGATTGCACCGGCGATTCGCTCCGGCCAGCGGGTGCTGATCGTCGCGCACGGCAACAGTCTGCGCGCGCTCGCGAAGTACCTCGACCACATCCCCGAACAGGACATCCTCGAGCTGAACATTCCGACTGGTATCCCGCTCATCTACGAGCTCGACGACGACCTTCGACCGGTGCGCCACTACTACCTGGGCGATCCGGCGAAGGCGGCCGCGGCGGCGGCACGGGTCGGATCGCAGGCAACGGCCTGAGGCCGTCCCGCTCGGAGCGTCTCTGAACAAAAAAAAGGCTGGCTCGCGCGGAAAGCGAACCGGCCTCGTGCCCGACGGTGGGTTCTGCGCTTCTATTCGACGGGCTCGGCCGTCTCGTCCGCCGCGATCCGCAGCGAACGAAGGAAGCGCCGGTCGTTGGCGGTTACCTCGAAGGTACGCCGCGGCTGGACGTCGCGAACCGGCCGCGGCTGCGTGGCCGTGACCTTCGCCATCGCCGCCGTCTGCGCGCGGCTCACGAACCCCACAACGGCTTCAAGCGTGACCTTCATCTCGAATCCTGCGGCGCGTGCCTTTTCACGGCATGCCTCGACTTGTGCATTTTCCGCGACGGCGGCGGCAATGGCATCCGCCAGCTCCCGCGCAAACCGGTTGACGACGTCGTCCATGCTCGCTCCCTCCCTACGCCGCCGGGCCGGGTACCGGGGCGCTTCCCGATCCGAACCTGCCTACACCAGGGCGATGAACAGGGATCGGGCGCCTGTCGACCATGAGTATCGGGTTAGCCTTGAGGTAACTGGAGTGTACGGTCAAATCGCCATCGTGTCAAGCACTTACAGCCACAGTTTTGGCGAAAGTCGCGCTACAATGCGAAGGCGAAGACCTGCTGACGACACCCGACGAGACGCACGACGACGACATGGGCGACCTCGGCTTTCCCGGCGAATTTCCGTTCACCCGCGGCACCCAGCCGACCATGTACCGCGGCCGGCTCTGGACCATGCGGCAGTATGCCGGCTTCGGCACGGCGGCCGAGTCGAACGCGCGCTACCGCTACCTGCTCGCCGAGGGGGTCAACGGACTCAGCGTGGCCTTCGATCTTCCGACGCAGATGGGGTACGACTCCGATCACCCCCTGGCCGAGGGTGAGGTCGGCAGGGTCGGCGTGGCGATCGACTCCATCGAGGACATGGCCGAGCTGTTCGACGGCATCCCGCTGGGTCGAGTGTCCACGTCCATGACGATCAACGCGACGGCCGCCATTCTGCTGTCGCTCTACGTCGCCGTGGCGCGGCGCCAGGCGATTCCACTCGCCACGCTGTCGGGAACCGTCCAGAACGACATCCTCAAGGAGTACGTCGCCCGGGGCACTTACATCTATCCACCCCGCGCCTCCCTGCGCATCGTCACGGATATTTTCGCGTTCTGCGCGCGTGAGCTCCCCAACTGGAACACGATATCAATCAGCGGCTATCACATCCGGGAGGCAGGATCGACAGCTGTTCAGGAAGTCGCCTTCACGCTCGCGAATGCGTCGGCGTACGTCAGGGCCGCCATCGACGCTGGGCTCGATGTGAATCAGTTCGGCCAGCGGCTATCGTTCTTCTTCAATGCACATAACGCTTTTCTGGAGGAGATCGCGAAGTTCCGAGCGGCACGCCGGCTGTGGGCGCGCATCATGCGCGACCGGTTCGGCGCGACGAGCCCGCGCGCGCAGCAGCTCCGCTTCCACACGCAGACGGCAGGCAGTACGCTGACCGCGCAGCAGCCGGACAATAACATCGTGCGCGTGGCCCTGCAGGCGCTCGCCGCCGTGCTGGGCGGCACCCAGTCGCTGCATTGCAACGGTCGCGACGAGGCGCTCGCGCTTCCAACCGAGGAGTCAGCGCGCACCGCCCTCCGGACGCAACAGATCATCGCCGCCGAAACCGGCGTCGCGAACACGGTCGACCCGGTTGCCGGTTCGTACGCCATCGAGAAGCTGACCGACGAGATCGAGCAGGGCGCCGAGGACCTGATCGCCCAGATCGAGCGCGCCGGCGGGACGCTGGCGGCGATCGAGACCGGGTTCATTCAGCGCCAGATTCAGGAATCCGCGTATCGCGCGCAGCTGGCGATCGACGCCGGAGGAGCGATCGTAGTCGGGGTGAATCGGTTCCAGGACGATGCCGGAGGCGGACGTGCGCCGATGGACGTCTTCCGCGTCAAGCCGGAGGTCGAGCGGCGCCAGATCGAGCGCCTGCGGGCGCTCAAGGCGGGCAGAAACGCCGCGGCCTGCGCCCGATCGCTGGCTGCCGTTGCTGGCGCGGCGGGCGACGGCGCGAACCTGATGCCGCGCATCATCGACGCCGTCGAAGCGAAGGCGACGGTCGGCGAAATCGCCGACGCCATGCGGTCGGTATTCGGGGAACACGTTTCTGACGCATAAGCTGCGGCCGTCGAACCTGAACTCTCCCTTGCTCACGGTCGCCCATCTGACGACCGTTTTCGACGTCCCGGGCGGCCCGGTGGCCGCTGTCGACGACGTGAGCTTCGAGGTTCGCGCCGGCGAAACCCTCGGGCTGGTCGGCGAATCGGGCAGCGGGAAATCGGTCACGGCCCTGTCGATCATGCGGCTCGTTCAGCCGCCGGGCCGGATCGCCGGCGGCAGCATCCATTTCAACGGGCGGGATCTCCTCCAGCTCGGCGAGCCCCAAATGCGGGCGGCTCGAGGGGCCGACATCTCCCTGATCTTTCAGGAGCCGATGACCGCCCTGAACCCTGTGTTCACGGTGGGCGATCAGATCGCCGAAGCTCTGCTCGTTCACGGTCGCGCGGACCGCCGCGCGGCCAAGATCCGAGCGGTTGAACTGCTGCGCGCGGTGAAGATTCCCGACCCCGGCGCCCGCGTGCGCGACTACCCGCACCAGCTTTCCGGCGGGATGCGGCAGCGCGTACTCATCGCCATGGCGCTTGCGTGCAGTCCCTCGCTGGTGATCGCCGACGAGCCGACCACCGCGCTCGATGTCACCATACAGGCGGAGATTCTCGGCCTGCTGCGTGAGATGAAAGCGGCCTTCGACCTGTCGCTGCTGCTGATCACGCACGACCTCGGCGTCATCGCGGAGACGGCCGACCGTGTGGCCGTGATGTACGCCGGACGCATCGTGGAGGAGGGACCCGTACGCGCGATCTTCCGCGAACCGCAGCATCCATACACGCGAGGGCTGCTCGCGTCGATTCCCGGCGCCGCGCACGGCCAGCGGCTCCGGGTGATCGAGGGCTCGGTCCCGATGCCTGGCGCCCTGCCGCCCGGCTGCGCGTTCCATCCGCGATGCCCGGACCGGTTCGAACCGTGCACGTCGGCGCCCCCACCCGACTACGCGACCGGGCCCGAGCACACCGCGAAGTGCTACCTGCACGCGATTCCGGCCGACCGGCTCAAACCGGCTGAGGCCGGATCGCACGGGCGCGACGCGCGCGGGCGGGTCGAGTGACGCCCTTCGTGGAAGTGTCACACCTGGTCAAACATTTTGTCCGCGGCGGAGGGCTGTTCGGCGGTGGCGCACTCGTCAAGGCAGTGGACGACATCAGCTTCGACATCGCGGAAGGCGAGACGTTCGGACTCGTCGGCGAGTCAGGCAGCGGCAAGACAACGACGGGCCGGTGCATCCTGCGGCTGATCGAACCGACCTCCGGAGCGGTGCGGCTCCGAGGCGAGGACGTGCTCGCGTTTCCTCGCCGACGGCTGCGCCAGGCCCGGCGCGATATGCAAATCGTCTTTCAGGATCCGTATTCGTCACTCAACCCTCGGATGCGGGCGCGGCAGATCGTCGAAGAGCCCCTCATCATCCATCGCCTGGGCGACCGGCCCGCCCGGCGCGAGCGGGTCGCCGAGTTGTTTCGTCTCGTCGGACTCGACCCGGCGCACCTCGAACGCTTTCCGCACCAGTTCAGTGGCGGGCAGCGGCAGCGGATCGGCCTGGCGCGGGCGCTGGCGCTCAACCC